>Ga0213860_10000574_pt1 | contig 14747 bp, 26 predicted proteins | sample PICome_3_FD_160118 | JGI IMG/M metagenome (GOLD analysis project Ga0213860, IMG submission 160118) | Coastal seawater microbial communities near Pivers Island, North Carolina, United States - PICO550 | ecosystem: Environmental > Aquatic > Marine > Coastal | place: USA: North Carolina...
GATTGCTGCGACCCCAAAAGATGGAGCGAAAAACCAACTCGATTGACCCAGAGGGTAGATGAGAAAGACGCTAACAAAAACAGCGATAGGACCAGAGAACGCAATAGCATTGTAGGGACGAATACCAATGAGACGTGCCAGTTCAAACTGGCGGAGCATGAAACCTATAAGGGCAAAGCATCCGTGGAGCGCCACAAAAGCCCAGAGTCCCCCAAGTTGGACCCAGCGGACGAAATCTCCCTGAGACTCAGGACCCCAAAGTAGAAGAAGAGAATGACCCATAGCGTCAGCAGGAGTTGACACTGCCGCTGTAAGAAAATTAGCACCTTCAAGGTAGGAAGACGCCAACCCGTGGGTATACCATGACGTAGCAAACGTTGTGCCAGTAAGCCACCCACCAATCGCAAGATAAGCAGTGGGAAAAAGAAGTAGTCCAGACCAACCCACAAAGACAAAGCGATCTCGTTTAAGCCAGTCATCAAGGACATCGAACCACCCCCTTGTTGGTTGTTGTAGTGTTGAAGCGACCATCTTTTCTATCCTTTAAGTAGTACAGTTGTGGCCAAGTATCACGTATGATCTCAGCGAGTTTGTAAGGTGTATGTTGTGTTATCACTTGGTGTGTTCTCGTAAATGGACGAATCACCATAGGTTTTATGATCTTTGTAACCGACCATGCGCCCCTTAGTATTTTGTAGGGCAGGCATGAAAACAATGAAGAAGAATACACCAGGTGCTCCGATGAAGACGACGGAGACAATGACGTAGTAAGTTAGGAGTTCAATCATAAAACTTTACATAATTAGGAAAAAAAATAGGACCCCGTAGGGTCCTATCAAGTTGTATGTAACCTAGTATCAACCGATAGCAGGTGCGGTGAGTGCCACAGGAGTGGACTCAGCAGCGGCGAGGTCGAGAGGGAAGTTGTGAGCGTTACGCTCATGCATAACTTCCATACCCAGACCAGCACGGTTCAGCACGTCTGCCCAGGTAGGCAGAACCTTACCAGAACTATCAAGGATAGACTGGTTGAAGTTGAAACCGTTCAGGTTGAACGCCATGGTGGACACACCCAGTGCAGTAAACCAGATGCCAACGACAGGCCATGCTGCGAGGAAGAAGTGCAGCGAGCGGGAGTTGTTGAACGAAGCGTACTGGAAGATCAGACGCCCGAAGTAACCATGAGCAGCGACGATGTTATATGTCTCTTCTTCTTGACCAAACTTATAACCATAGTTCTGCGACTCAGTTTCGGTAGTCTCACGAACCAGCGAAGAAGTAACGAGACTTCCATGCATAGCAGAGAAAAGAGATCCACCGAATACCCCAGCAACACCGAGCATGTGGAACGGGTGCATAAGGATATTGTGTTCTGCTTGGAATACAAGCATGTAGTTAAAAGTACCAGAGATACCAAGAGGCATACCATCAGAGAAAGAACCTTGACCGAAAGGATAAACGAGGAACACGGCGCTAGCAGCAGCAACGGGTGCGCTGTAAGCAACACAGATCCAAGGACGCATACCGAGACGATAGGAGAGTTCCCATTCACGACCCATGTAACAGAAGACACCAATCAGGAAGTGGAACACAACGAGTTGGTAAGGACCACCGTTGTACAACCACTCATCGAGAGTTGCTGCTTCCCAGATGGGATAGAAGTGAAGACCGATAGCATTAGACGAAGGGACAACTGCACCAGAGATGATGTTGTTGCCATACATGAGAGAACCTGCAACAGGTTCACGGATTCCGTCGATGTCCACAGGAGGAGCAGCGACGAAGGCGGTGATGAAACAGATGGTTGCTGCGAGCAGCGTGGGGATCATCAGGACGCCAAACCAACCGACATACAGACGGTTGTTGGTAGAGGTGACCCATTCGCAGAAGGATTCCCAATTAGAAATCCCACCGCGTTGAGTGAGAGTTGAACTTGCCATTTTGAATAAGAAATAAGTAAGACCATCAGGGAAATGGTGGAGTTACTATTCCTCGCCACCCTAAGACGAGGTATGAGAGACTGTTATTTAATGACGCTGTTTAGTCTCGGTAAGGCGTCTAAAATGTGAACTTTCGTAAACACCGTACAAATATATAGGCTTTAACCAACTTTGTCAACCCCTTTCATGGGGGTCAGTTCTGATTCTGGACTCGTCAGACCCTGCTCATAGCAGTAAGAGTCGTAAGCGTCCTTAACCTGGTCGAAGATGCCAGGTTCAAACTGTGTGTACCGTTCCATAAGACCTGTGCAAGCACCTGATGAGGTGTAGTAGTGGCAGAAATCATACGCTCTGCGATCAATAGGAACTTTGTGATGTACAAGGGCACCCAAACAAAAGCGCCTCTCTTCGAGACGCTCTGGGTGGTATCTCCAATCTTCATTCATAGTGGGACACACCTAAATTGTTGATCATGTTTCATACAGGAACAGAGATGGAGATAGAAGTTTGCTTTGTGCTTGGAAAGATTTGTGTAGTGTTTCAGATTGATCCACTTACCCTCATAAAAGCACTCCAACTTATACCTATCCATCTCTTCTGCGGCGAATCGTTTTTATTTAGACTCGTCTCCTGATTGTGTTAACATTGCTGCACCTGCAAATGTTGTTAGACAAATTGCTACTGTGGCAAGTAACCACATTACCAGACACCAGGAAGGATCTGTCCAGTTGTGATGTAGGTGCCGACTGCGATAATGAAACCGAGCATAGCAACTCTACCGTTCAAAAGTTCTGCTTTTTCGTTAAACATAATAGTAACTCCTTAAAAAATACCAAAGAAAAATTTACCAGTGATGGCGTATGAGAGGAAACCAGAGATGACTCCCATCATCGCCCAGCGTCCGTTGTAAATCTCAGCGTATTGCTGAGGTGAATTAAGACCCTTGCGGTTGTACTCTTGGACAACCATCTGGGGTTCTTTGGCGAAGATGTTAGTTTGTCCGTACTCGTTCGTGGTGACGGTCATAGTTTTATGTAAAGAACTGTTACTATTATATAGCAAATCTTTACATTCTGTCAACTAAACGTGATGACATCCTGACCACCAGTCGTGAGATCTACGGAACCTGCTGCGACAGCACCATTCTCATAGAATTCCAAACCAAGGGGTGCATTCCCGACAGTAGCAGTGCCGAAGTCTTGTTGGAGTTGAATACCATCGAGTGGATTGTCAGCAGGGATGCTGTCGGTGATAGAACGGAGACCTTGATAGTGCCTCCACACCTCACCTAGTGTACTCTGGTCCATGTTGGAGTCAAGTGCTGTCTTGAAAGCGGCACAAACAGCATCAGTAGCAGCAGTAAATTCTTTTTTCATGAGATAGTTTCGTAGCGTGAATCTTTCAATAGTTGATGAACCTCTTGGAGGTTCTCTGCGTTGGACTCGTATACACTATCACAGTATGGGATGTCAAACTGATACTGTGCATACATCAGGAGGTCGTCGAGCACTTGTAGTTGCTGTTCAGTGAAGACCTCTTTCAATTCGGGTTTCCATTCTGAAACAAATACTTTCATCAATCAGTATCGCGTGGGTTCTTAACTCGGTCTTTTGTGTAGCAGGGTACACCAGCAGGATCTAACCACTTGGTATACTCAAAGTCCTCCATAGCAATGTCCAGTTGCATGGCATTGTCACAGAGGTACATGTCTCGATACTTGTTAGTAAGCGAGTCGATCTTCTGGATACGATAGTCAGGCGTGCCGTTGTCTAGGATGCCAGACTCAACGTATCGATAGGGGAAACGTTCTAGTAGAACTATGGGTTTCATGTATAGGTGGGATAACCTTGGCATTAGTATAGCAGGTTAAACGAAATGATACCACCCCGTTGCGATAGTTTTATCTGATGTCTCTGATTTGCGACCCTTATGGTGGAAGGTCCAGTCCGCTGGCCAGATTACAGTCAGTCCCTTCTGGGCGGGGATGTATAGGTCCTGGTGGAACCACTCTGTGCCACCGTCAGGAACGTCGTTAAGGAAAGTCATCCAAACCATATGTCTATATGTGTTGGATCGAGAACTAGATTGACGTTCGCAGTGCCACATGTGGTATCCGCCACCAGGTTTATAGTATTGAAGGTTGAAAAATTCTTCCATCTTCCAACCGTTTGTTTTAGCACACAGGGGGAACTTGTCCACATAATTATTCATAACTCGATTGACTTCCCCCGTGAAGTCGCGAACCCTAGTGTCAGTGATTCCAATGAAGACAGGATTGTCCATAGAATCCTTGATGCTAGGGTCAACTAAACCACCTCCGTCATCAGCGATAGTTTCCCCTGGCCACTTCTCAAAAATGGTTTGAGTATTGTAGAAATCTAGGATGCCGTCTGTTACTCCTTCGTCTATGAATTCAGTATAGATGAAATCAGTACGGGGAGTTGCAATACGACCATCGTAAAGTATTGGGTCAGGGTTTAACTTCATTATGCAAGCACGTTGTCCGCGATGAGGTGATCAATAAGGTAGGCATAATCTTCTTCAAAGTCTACACCCCAGAATCGAACTCCTTTATTTTCATAAAAGCGAAAGACCTGATTGAATAAACCTGGGTACTGATCGAGAGAAACATCTCCGTTAGCAGCGTCCCGAAGAATTTGCAAACTGGATGCAAACTTAGATTGGATCGTCATGATCGCCTCCTATTCTACTGTGGTCTCGGACTGATGTCCGATGGGAGATACTGGGATCGAACCAGTGACTTATTCCTTGTAAGGGAACCACTCTACCGCTGAGTTAATCTCCCAAACGAGACAGGTAGGACTCGAACCTACGACCGACTGCTTAGAAGGCAGTTGCTCTATTCCACTGAGCTACTGTCCCATGAGAAATTAAGACCAGGGTTGTCCTTGTATCCAACCTACGAGTGAGAGGCGTTCACCAGACTTGACTGGTGCTACTGCGTGATAATCATCTGAGTGAAAGAAAATCATTTGTCCTGCTTTCAATGGAATGGTTTGATTGATTAGTGAGAACTCTCCGCCCTCGTAATCATCGTTTAACAATAGAGTGAATGAGATCTTACGAATCCTACCTTCTTCTCTCTTGTCTTTGTGCCATTCCGATTCATCTTGATGCCAGTCATACTTGTCTCCTTCTTTGTACCTGGTGAGTTGCAGGGGTTCTAGATAATCGATGTTGAAATCCCATAATGCTGCTTCGTTTACCTTGGTTACCCATTGGCGCACGACTTCATTGAGGTCTGAATCATCGACGAAACATACGTCGCATGTTCTGACCCCTTCGATTTCAGTCTGTTCAAAGTTCTTCTGTTGTGCAAGGAATGTAGAGATTGCATTAAACTCCTCATCATCTAAGTCAACAGTGACGTATCTGTCACGATAGTTCATAAGTATTTTGGATACGAGTATTCAAGTTAATTGCTTCATGCACATTACCATCTTCTACCAGATCGTGTAGTTCGTCGATCAAGATGTCAAGCATCTCGAAGTCATCATTGTCAAGGAACTGGTCCATTGTTGGTTGAAGAACTCTCCTGATATTATATATGCATTGAAGGTCGTTCGTCAAGGTCTTGGGTCCACCTTGTGAGGTGTCATCTCCTTGCCCATGACGTTGAATGAGATGATAGTCCTTGACACATCAGTGAAGTTGGGTTCCTGCATGTGTGGCAGGTACGATGGGAAAAATACACAATCTCCCTCCTCTACATCAGGCATGTAGTCCACCACCTCACCATTGATGTAGTTGTGGAAGGGTGCGAAGAATGTAGTTGCCTTGTGGATCTCAGGTTTGAAGTCCACATACAGTACAGCAGTGATGCCAACAGGACCATGGTTGTGTACTCCATGGAACTGTCCATTCTTTGTAGTCTGATGCCACATAGCAACGATGTTCCTGATGTCCAGAGGATAGTCCCGCTGCATCTCATCTAGGATAGGTTCCAGGGCGTCCAGAACAGTATAGTAATACTTTGGCATGGACTTGTTACTGACTAGATCATGATAGTCAGTGTCCATCTCGTGTGTATTGACACGTCCACCAGTTATATGTGCTTGGGGACTGTGTTCATCACACTGGTTCATGATGATAGGTTTCCAGTAGTCCCAGTCAGGGACCTTAAAAGATTCAATCGGAATTGTGAACATGTTTAATAAACCATTCGGCATCAACAACGACAAGGGGTTTCTTTCTATTCTTCTTCATGAATAGAATAGGTTCATGGTCTCCTGAGTTTGCCTGTGCTTGTTCATAAGCATCCCAGACATTTAGTCGTTCTACATTCTTACATTCTACACTAAAAGGAAACTTCCTCCGTGCGTCTCGTGCCATGATCAGATCCTCACCACCAGCACCCATCGATCTGGATTCAATATCCTCAGGATGGATGCCTCGGTGTTCGATCAACATGTCACGGACCCACTTCTGGAAGTTACGTCCTTTTGCTTTGGCGCTTTGAGGTTTCAATCTGCGTACCCATCATCATCGTCATCATATCTATAACCGAAACGATTAGATTCTGTGGGAGGTTTGTACGCATCTACATCCTCTTTGATTGCATCTTCAAGACTCTGCGCTAACAGTTTCAGGTTGTGGGCAATCGCTTTCACTTTTTGATAGTTCATTCTGTTTATTAAAACCAAAGGGTCCAATTTTGTTTTTGATCCTTTCCTTCATTACGGCACCAGTCATTGCTTCCATTACTTTCAGCACGTCTTCTGCCTTAGTCGGTCCAGGTCCAAGACGTTCTACCACGAAGTTATACTTCGAGAAGAACTCGTCTGCTACAACTTTGTAATCTTCAACTGTAATAGGTTCGTTGCTCATGCTAAATCAGTAATCTCAATTTCATTTTGTTTCATAATGTTCAAGACCTCTGCCCAGTCCTCATTGAACTTAGCAAGACCCTCACGAGTCAATACGTGGTCATACATTTTCCAGAATACTTTTGGTGGCATGGTGACTACCTTGGCACCATACATGTAGCATCTGGATACGTGATGTACATCTCGCAGACTTGCTGCAAGAATCTTAGTCTCGATACCATGCACGGCATAGGTTTGTGCGATGGCACGAATCAATTCTACACCACTGAATGAATTGTCGTTACATCTACCAACGAATGGTGAGACATATGTGGCACCTGCTTTTGCAGCAAGGATTGCCTGAGCAACTGAGAAGATTAGTGTTACATTAACGGGGATCTCATCCTCTGCTAGTGCCTTACATGCTTTCAGTCCTTCGACTGTACATGGCACTTTGATAGTGATGTTGGGATTGATTTGGATATAGTCATCCGCCATTTCTAGCATGTCTTCGCATGTCTCGCCAGAAACCTCAGCAGATACTGAGGAGTCCCACGAAAACATTTCGCAGATCTGCATCAAAACTTCCCTTGGATCTTCACCTGCTTTCAACATGAGAGATGGATTGGTGGTAACACCATCAATCAGTCCTGTGTCTACCGCTTTCGAGATTTCAGCGATGTCGCTACTGTCAAGAAAGATTTGCATTTGTTTCCCTCCATAGGAACATAATGATTTATATGTAATAGAAAAGGACCCCTGAGGGTCCTGTCTATTCGTTTGTCAAGCAGTAATTTTCCAACTAGGTATGCCCTTAAAAGGTTTCAAATTAACCCACTTGGCATACGAAACTCCTCGGTAAGTCAAGAACGCATATGTTCTATCTGGATCGTGTTTTATCGGGTCGTACGTTGGAAGATCATAATCAAAACTGATCTTGATCTTCATCGCATGTCACCCCTTCTTATGAAGTAACACAATCTCACCGTAGAGTAAAGAAAGAACTACAACCATGCCAAGACAAATCTCGGTGGTTACTAGCATCAGACTTTCTCCTTGACGATAGTGCGGTCCACTTTAAGTCCACGATACATCATGTTAAAGCGGTTAACCTGCTGCTGTTCTTGAAGAACCTTTGCTTTATACTGCTCTGCGTCATACTTGACGCCGCGATAGGTGATAGTAGTCATTTTTAACTCCTGAATGAATGGATTTTGCACCTTAACCCTTTCGGGGATCCGTGTTCCGTTCCTTCAATCGTTTGCGTCCCATGGACAGTCAGGCGTTGCTTCTTGAACTACTTCAATCAGTTCTGCCTTGACCGCTGCATCCATGTGTTCATGTAGATTGATACGATCGATGATATCGATAGCACCACTACAAGATATATTGGAATAGAGTAGTAACTCAAACATGGGATGAACGCTCCGTTCCGCGATCTACTTGCGTCCTAGATTAACATACCACTACACTCCCCGTCTACTTTCGACTTGAAATAATTGATGAGACTATACTTCGATCGTTGATCGATGTCGTCTCTCAACATAGTTTCAACTCTTAATTGTAGGAACCTTTCACAACTCATATGCCACCCATAGGGTGACGGATCATGATGGGCAAGGGTTAATGCCAGCAGTGTGCTGATCATTGGATGAACGTAATGTCATACTAACATGACATTATTATTTATGCAACTCGAATGTATCAAAAAGAACAGTTTTTACTTTCTCTTCCCTTTTCTATAAGGTTTGTAGTTCTTCAACTCCTTCTTCAAACGAGTAAGATAAGTCAAGTGGTCCCTGATACCAGTTTTCGGGTCTTTCAGAGAGCCAATCAACTTCTCCTCCGTCGTCCGAAGACGACGGCGACCATTGATCTTCCATTTTTTCTTCGACATGGGGTAACAGATTAAAGCTGAAAACCCGCAAAAGACGTTGAATCCACATCCTGTTTAATCCCTCCGACTACATAGGACTCGATCTCAGTTTCCTGAGGTGCGTTCTGTTGACCTTTACTATTTAACCAGTGTTCGGTCCAGGGTAATGGATTGTTACTTGCGGGAATATCAAACATTGGTTGAAGACCAATCGCTTTCATGCGACGGTTAGCAACCCATTCTACATACTGACTCAGAAGTCTTTCATTCAAACCAATCATGCTGCCCTGAGAGAAGAGGTAGTGTGCCCACTCCTTCTCTTCGGCAACTGCTTCTGCGAACATCGCTTTGACGTTCTCTTTTTCTTCTTCGTGGATCTCTTGCATGACAGGATCGTCACCATTCTTCCACTTGTACATTATCTTTTGAGTAAGTGCAAGATGTTGACTTTCGTCTCGTGCGATAAGAGAGATAATCTTCGCGGATCCTTCCATAAGTTTGAGTTCACCAAACGCAAACGAGCAAGCGAACGACACATAGAATCGGATACCTTCGAGAATGTTGACATTAGCAACAGCGAGGTAAAGTTTACGTTTCAGATCTTTGAGTGTCCAGTCAGCAGTAGGTGAATCTTTCCAGTCTTCCTTCCACAAGTTACCATCAGCATAAGATCCTACGGCATCTAGGAACTCATCGTATGCCTTGGTAACAGACTTGGCACGGTTCAAGATCTTGTCATCTTCTAGAACAGTATCCAGTACAGTGTTAGGGTCAGGGTATACGTTCTTGATGATATGAGTATAGGAACGAGAGTGGATCTGTTCCATGAATTGCCACACACCCATTGCACCTTCGAGTTCTGGGAGTGAGCAGAAGGGAGAGAATGCCATACCAGGTCCTCTACCCTGTACACTATCTAGCAGAATTTGATACTTCAAGTTAGAAGTATAGATGTGCTTCTGCTGCTCGTTAAGAGTCTTGTAATCAGCACGGTCTTTTTGTAGGGAGACTTCTTCGGGTCTCCAAAAGTATCCTAGTTGTGTTTGAGTGAGTTTGTCAAAGTCAGGATACTTGAAGTTGACATACTGCTGCATCCCCAATGGGGCACCGAAGAACATCGGTTGTTTATTAGCGTTGACCTTCTTGCTGTTGAAGACTGTTACTCCCATTTTCTGCCTCGTAGGTTCCGTAGTTGCCGACATAATATAGAAACGAATTGATTCTTGGTTTTACTTCTAACGATTCACAACACTCCATGAAGGACTCGAAGTCCTCTTGGAGTGCTTTGCTTAATTCTACTGTAACAGTACGCCTAGATCTGGCGACTGCTTTCTCTAATCTAGACGTTGCAGGCATCACACTCTGCCTCATTACCACTCATGATGTCATTGATAAGATTGTCTAGCATCTCAGTTGAAGAAGTTTCTTCGTCCTTTTTAATGTCGTATGTGTTCTGATAATAAGATGTCTTCCATCCGTACTTGTAAGTAGTCAGAAGATCATTTGCCATAACTGATACAGGGATCTCATTGTTAGGATAGTTCTCTGGATTGTACGACCAGTTACCACTAATCGCTTGGTCAAAGAACTTCTGCATAACAGCAACAATCTTAATGTATCCGTCGTTGTTTGGCATGTCCCAAAGCAAGGTATAGTTCGCCCTCAGGGAGTTGTACTGCGGTACGATTTGTTTTAGGGGACCTTTCTTGCTTTTCTTAATGGACAGGTAGTCGCGAGGTGGTTCGATTCCATTGGTTGCATTAGACACAACGGAACTGCTCTCCGAAGGCATTTGTGCGGACAGTGTTGAGTGCCGTAGACCGTGGGTGGCGATAGAATGCCTAAGAGATGTCCAATCATATTTCAATTCGTTGCTGACAATTTCATCGACCTCCTTCTTATATGTATCGATGGGAAGAATTCCATCCGAATACTTTGTACCAGAAAATCCAGCACATGCACCACGTTCCTTAGCAAGGGTGTTAGATGCCTTCAAGAGGTAATACTGGAACGCCTCAGTGAGGTCATGAACCAGTTGATGTGCCTCAGTGTCAGCATAGTTGACACCATTCTTAGCAAGGTAGTGTGCCAGACCGATGAAACCAATACCCAATGAACGACGTGCCAGTGTGCTACGACGTGCAGCAGCAACAGGGTATTCCTGATAGTCAATCAGTTCTTCAAGACCACGTACTGCCAGGTCACAAATGTTTTCCAGGTCATCAATCTTTCTGATCTTACCAACGTTGACAGCAGACAGAATACAGAGAGCAATCTCACCAGCGTCCTCATCAATATGATTGATAGGATCAGTAGGCAGAGTGATCTCTTGACACAGGTTAGACATGTTCACCTTGTCCTTGAAGGAAGAGTGATCATTACAGTGATCGATGTTCATCAGATAAACACGACCAGTTTCAGCACGCTCCTTCAACAGATTCAGGATCAGTTCCTGTGCAGGTATGGTCCTACTCGGGATGCTGGTGTCTGCTTCGTACTTGGTGTAAAGATTATCAAAATCGGGAGTCCCAAAAGAATCGTATAGACCAGGCACATCGTGAGGACTGAAAAGAGTGATAGTCTCATTTCTAATAAAGCGTTCGTAGAACAGTTTACTCAGTTGAATAGAGTAGTCAAGTTTGCGAACACGATTATCCTCAGTTCCCTTATTGTTCTTTAATACTAGGATGTCTTCGATTTCTTGGTGCCAGATTGGGAAGTGGACAGTCGCTGATCCACCTCTAATGCCATTTTGAGTGCAGCATCTGACAGTGCTTTCAAACTTTTTGAGGAACGGTACAACACCTGTGTGTTGAACTTCTCCGCCTCTGATTTTACTGTTGATGCCACGGATTCTGCCCGCGTTGATACCGATGCCCGCCCTCTGTGCAACATACTTGCCGATAGCCATATCAGAAGTAAAGATGCTATCGAGGGTGTCATCAACATCAACAAGAACACAGCTAGCAAATTGTCGAAGTGGAGTTCGCACCCCTCCCATGATAGGTGTGGGAATGTTGATGAGGTGCTTTGAGATTGCGTCGTAGTATCGTCTGACGTATTCAAGACGAGTCTCCTCTGGATATTTCTGGAAGAGAGTTGCAGCAATTAGCATGTACATGAACTGGGGAGTTTCAAATACCTCGCCGCTACTCCGATCCTGTACCAGGTATTTATCTGCTACCTGACGAATGCCAGCATATGTGAACAAATAGTCACGATCATGGTCAATGTATGAGTCCAGGATCGCCCACTCGTCGTCGCTGTATGCCCCTGCAAGGGTCTTGTCATAGACTCCGAGCACAATACCCTTGTCTACCTGAGTTTTTAGGGTGGGGTGAGAGTCAGGATGCGCCTTGTACACTGACTTCCTAAGAGAAAACAGCAGCAAACGTGCTGCCACAAACTGATAGTTAGGTGCGTCCAAAGAGATCAAATCATTTGCAGACTTGATAAGGATCTCTTGAATATCTTTTGTTTCGATACCGTCGAAGAATTGCAGGTTAGCATTCATTTCTACCTGAGATTCACTAACACCTGCAAGATCACGACAAGCGTGCTCTACCATTTGATGAACCTTTTCAAGATTCAGGGGCGTGCTGTGCCCGTTACGCTTGACGACGTTGATGGTCATACTTTTTTCCAATCGGTAAATTTAAGTTGTGCCTCTAATCCAGAGAAAGTATTGTCTTTAATTATAGCAGAAGGATTTAGTCCTTGCAATACCATGTCATTGATGTCCTTGCAAGTTACGGACGTTGGCCAGATGACCACCTTCTCCTTGCTTCTGATGGCAGCGTCAATCCGCTGCACGATTTGTCTGTTACGCGGTTCGTTGTCGAAAACCCAGACCCGATCTCGATAAGGAAGAGTGCTGTGGTCAACATCGCTCCCACACATAGCAACAGCATTGGTAATGAAAGCACTGTCGAAGGGTCCTTCTGTGACATAAACTGTTTCCTCAGAGTTTACATGGTCTTGTCCAAATAGTTTGAGTCTGTCCTCAAACATTACTGTGATGTATCGTAGCGTGCTTGTTGGATCCATAGAGCGACCTTGGATTCCAAACCAAACACCGTCCTCACCAATGAGAGGGATAATAATTCTAGGTCGATCATTCTGTAATGAATCGAACGTATGCTTTTGACTGTTTACCCATCGCTTGAACCTATCGGCATAGTAAAACCGTCCCAGTTGTTCTTCTGGGATTTGTCGGTTGAGGAGATATTGTTTCGCTGGGTGTTCATTATTTAGATCAGATATCTTTTTCAGATCTTGTGCTCTGTTAGTAAACCGTGGTTTACTATCTGGCAGTACAATTTCTTCCACGGTGCTACCTTTACCAGTGCGACCTTGGCGATACTTTTCTAGTTGATACTCAGAGTATACCTCTGGTGCAATCTCTTTTAGGAAGTTAGCACAGGTTCTACCGATGCCACAGTTGTGACACTTGTAGACCATACGCTGCTTGATCATAAAGAAATATCCGCGTGCCTTATTCTTGTGCTTCTGTGAGTCACCACAGTAAGGGCAGCGGAAGTTGTAAAGTCCGTTCTTGACTTTCTTAAATTTGTCCAGGCGGTACGATGCCCTCTGAATATAGTCTTGATCGACTGTGCTCATTCATACGAGAGTCCACTGGGACAATGCTAACAGACTGAGAGTCAGAAGTCAAGGACTTGATCACCGCCTGTCCTGGTCCACTAATGAGGAATGATACCACAGTCAGAGCACCAGCAACTGACCACATCTTTTTCTCCATGGTGCGAAGACGTTCATCAATCAGTCTGATGTCACGCTCACATCCTTTCTTAATTGCATCTGTGTCTTTGTTGAGATCAGAATGCAGTCTATCAATCTTCTCAAACAAGACTCTATCTACTTCGTCTTGCTTGCTAAGTTTTTCGTTGTGTACTGCTAGAAGTTGACCCATTTTAACTGAGTTCTCTTGTAAAGATTCTACAACTCTTTCTAGTCTTTCTAAAATAGCAGAGTTTATATCGTTTTCCATGGTCCTACTGAGCACTCATTGCCTGTTGTCGTTTGTCCCAATAGAATTTAATCACCTGGGCAGGATATAGTCTCTTGACTTTGAATTTCTTCGCCATCTCAGGTCTATACATCTTACGCAACTCAATCTTGACCTGTGCTTCTGACTTACCGTATAGGATGAAGTCTTGTGAGTCTTCATACTGCACACGGAAAGGAAGATAGTTAGCAGGAGCATGTTCCTGTAACTCTTCTGTCTTCAACATATCAGACACGCTCTTCTCATAGCGACGCTTCTTTACCTTAGCACGAGTAAGCCTGGTGATACCAGGTGGTTCATGAGACGGAGGGAGGGCAGTCTCAGCACCAGTGCCAACAGAATTAGTAGGAGCGTCTTCGTTAATCATAGCGTATCTAATACTGCTTTTACATCGTCATCAACATCTACTGATTGCAATGAACCTGGTTCATCGTCAGAGTATCTATTGAGATAGATGATGAATGTTTTAAGGACGGACCAATACTCTCGTTCTAACTTATACATCAGAAGAGGTAGAGTTCCTTCACCAAATACATTATAGAGAACAATTAAATGATTCAAGATCAAGTTAGTACGAAGAACCCCCGTTTTGATATACCTTTTTAGTAATCGTTTCAGGTACTTAAACTTCTTCATGTCTTCCATGAAGTCGTCAAGTGTAACTGAGTGAGGGTTCTCGTAATACTTGATGGCAAACATTAAATGATTCTTTTCATTTAACTCATCAAAGTACATATCAAATTGTCAGTTGTTATTAGCTACCGAAAGTCAGAGTAGCGGCGTCGGATACGACTTCTTCTGCACCCTTAGAGGTGTTGATCTTCACGCGGTACTTGTCACCATCGTTAGCAGCGAGTTGACCAGTCAGTGCGAGAGATGCACTGGTTGCGCCAGACACGTTTACATAACGGGTGCCAGCAGCAGTCTTCTTCTGCCACTGATAGGTGATAGTACCAGACTGATCGACAGTTGCAGCAACAGTGAAGGTTGCAGCACCAGAAGAAGTGGTCTGGTTAGCAGGTTGAGTGCCGATCGTAATCGTTTCGAGCACGTCTGCCACGATGGTGTCATCAGCG
>Ga0213860_10000575_pt1 | contig 14708 bp, 3 predicted proteins | sample PICome_3_FD_160118 | JGI IMG/M metagenome (GOLD analysis project Ga0213860, IMG submission 160118) | Coastal seawater microbial communities near Pivers Island, North Carolina, United States - PICO550 | ecosystem: Environmental > Aquatic > Marine > Coastal | place: USA: North Carolina | collected...
TACCAACGGTGACGTTGCTGTATACAAAGATGAAAGTGTAGTTGGTGCTTCTTCTGCTGCATCTGGTCCTATCCTAGCAGTATTTGATAAGAACAATGTAGAACTAGTTGCTACTGCATCTGGTAAATATAGTCTGACAAACGAACAGGTATACACTATTGTTCTTAGTAACCATAACGGTAAATCATTTATCCCTAACGAAGACTTGGTAATTCCTTCTGTCACTCTAGCAAATGCTACAGGAGGAACAGATCTAAAACTTACTATTGCAAAAGATAGTGGTAAACTATCTGATATCAGAGTTACTAATCCTGGTCAAAATTATGACAGTGCTATTCTAACATTAGAAAGTCCACAACTTCCTGGCGGTTCTACTGCAACGGCAACAGTAAATGTTTCTGGTGGTAAGGTTTATAACACTGAAGTATCTCTATCTGGTTTTGGATATACAGAAGCACCTTCTGTTGTTGTCAAAGGTATTGGTAATGGTGCAGGTGGATGTGAAATCCAAACCTTTATCGAGATCGACACACCAGCAGTAAGAATGGGCGTTGCGGTAGATGTAGATGGAGTAACTGCTTCTACAACACCAACACCATTTGAGTTTGACTATCCTGTATATCTACAGAATGATACTGAGTATGCTCTAGTTGTAGAGACAGATTCTACTGACTACAAACTCTGGGCGTCTAGACTGGGTGAGACTGATATTGCTACCAGCACTGTTATCACCACACAACCTGCACTCGGTTCTGTATTCAAGTCTCAAAATACTGAGAGTTGGACAGAGGATATCTTTGAAGATCTTAAATTCACTATGCGTCGTGCTGAATTTGATATTACAAGACCAGCAGAACTTCTTGTTAAGAACGCTTCTCTTGGATATCAGAAAGTTCAGAACAATCCATTTGAAACTGGTGCAAGTGCAAACACTCAAGCAACTTCTAAACTATTCAAGAATAACAATAAGATTATCAAGGTCAACCACAGAGACCATGGTTTTGAAGATAGTGGAAAATCTTATGTCTTCTATAGAACTGCACAAGAGACTGGTGGTATTACAGCAGACATCCTAAACACAAATCTATTCAAGATTTCAAATAGTGGTGTTGATACTTATAATATTACATCTACAGCAAACGCTTCTAGCAATGCATTTGGTGGTGGAACAACTGTCTATGCTTCTTACAATAGAAAGTTTGAAACTCTGTATCCACAAGTAAATTATTTGTCGTTCACTGGTACAAAACTAGAAAACTATGTCAAGACAACTAACGTAGTTCCTGTAGATAGTTCAACCACTAACTACGCATCATATTCTCAGTCTGAATATGAAAGAACTTTCTTGAACGAACCTACTTACTTTAGTAACCAGAAGATGATTGCTTCTGATATTAACGAAACTCTTAATAGTGTAAATCGTTCGTTGACATATAAGATGGTTCTTTCTTCTACAGTTTCACACTTGTCTCCTGTTATTGATCTTTCCAGTGCTACTGTTAAGACTTCTACTAGCAGAATTGAAAATGCATCTGGTCAAGAAGATAGATTTGGTAGAAGAGATCAGAAGATTAAGTTCTTCCCTGTCTATCAATTTAATCTTGCTGGAAATGGTGGAACACAACTACAAGCAAATCAAACTATTAAAGGTGCAACTACTAAAGCATCTGGAACGATTGCTCGTGTAAATGGTAGTGTTGTATACGTTAGAGTTAAGACATCTCAGTTCTTCCAAAAGGGAGAGACAGTTTCTCTAGGAAATCAAGCGTCTCTAACAGCAGTCACTGTAGATTCTAACCCAGTTGAACTATTCTTTGATATTGCAGATGGTGCTACAATCACCTCTCGTAATCCTGCTGTTATCCTAGAAACTTATGATAACAAAATTACTGGTAAGTCTGTTATCTGGAATAACAAAACTCAAGAATTGACTGTAAGAGTTGATAGTCAACCAATTGATGATGATTTCACAGGACGAATTGTTGATAGTGCTAATTTTGTAAGAAGTGCTGTCACAGCAGAACAAACTGCTGACATCTTCCGTGTTGGTGATTTTGTTAAATATCCAACTCAAGATGATCTCGAATCTTCTTATCTAGAAATTGGTTCTATTACATATACTGACGGTATTGACTTTGTTGCAGAAGATACCTCTAAGAATAGTTCTTCTATCGCTAAGTACGTTACTAAAGAAGTTGGTATTGCCTCTCCTGGCACATCAATTGATGTTAGACTAACAGCAAATGTTAAAGATATCTCTAACTTAAGAGTTCTTTACAGATTTAAGGGAGCATCCAGTCAAGAAAACTTTGAGGATATTGATTGGGTATACTTTAATGAAGATGGATCTCCTGATGGTCTAGAGATTGCTACTAGTGAAAACACTATTTCTGGTGTTACTGAAAAGCAATCTTCTTATCAAGAACTTAAGTACAGTGTAGCAGATCTACCTGAATTTGCATCATTTGCAGTCAAAATTGTAATGAAGACAGTGGATCCTGCATACGTTCCTAAAGTACAAGATATTCGCGCTGTAGCATCCTTCTAATTTCCGCGTATGGGTTATATTAAAGTTGAAGGGCATGATGGTCTCGTCAGAGATGAGACCACAGGTGCCATCATTAATCTTGACGATTCTGCTATAGCTGCTAGGCGTAAATCCAAGCAGCTAAGTTCCGCGTTAGATGACATAAATATGTTGAAGAATGAAATCTCTGAGATCAAATCCCTACTACGAGAGTTAGTAAAAAATGCCAGCAATTAATGTAGCAAGAACCGATACCTTTGAAACTCAAAGGCAGAAAATTAATCAGATCGGTACTCAAATATTTAACGTCACATCAGGTGGTAGTGACCTCGCAGCAGGTAATATCAAGTTAGGAGATGGCACTCAGGGGGCACCATCTCTAGCATTTGATACTGACAATACGCTCGGTTTCTACAAACCACGTGCATCTACTATTGGATATGTCGCGTCTAGTAAAAAACTACTCGACATTACCAGTGAGAATTTACTTTTCTATAAGAACTTTGCTGTAAGACAAGAGAAAGTTGCTGCTAATGGCATTACGTTCTTAAATTTTGGATCAAATTATGACGCTGGATCTTACACTGGTGTTCTCCTAACAGGAGGATCTGGATCTGCTGCTGTTGGTGATTTTATTGTTACAGAATTTGACGGTACACTATCCGCTGGTGCTGGATATTCCGCTGGCGTATTCACTGGTATTGTTACTAGAACTATTAGTGGAACTGGATCAGGTGCTACTGTAGACTTTGAAGTGCCAGGAATTACTGGTTCTATTACAAATGCTGGTACAGGATACAAACCAGGAGCATATACTTCTGTTCCTCTTACTGGCGGAAATGGTACAGGAGCAGAAGCAGACATCACAATTAGTGGTGACACTGTTATTACTGGTAGTATTAGTAACGCTGGTACTGGTTATACCACAGGTGTTTATAGTAACGTTGCTGTTTTTAACGTTCCAACACAAACGTTTGTTGTTACCGCAAATGGTACAACTAACTTCTTGATGGATGGTGTTGCTGATGCAACTCTAAACTTAGTAAAAGGAAACACATATAGATTTGATGTTTCTGATTCTACGATGGCATCCCATCAGCTTGGTTTCCAATTAACTGGTGGTGGATTTATTGGTGCAGAATTTATTACCCTTCAAAGTGGCAACTATGGATCTGCTGGTGGTTTTGTAGATCTTATCATTACTGATGTTGCAGGATCTGGTGCTTACGAATACTACTGCGTCTCCCATACGGGCATGGAAGCGGTACTGAACGTAGGAACAGGTGCTGGTGGTACATTTGGTAGATTTGCTCTCGCTGATGTCACAGTGGACGCTGGAGGCGTAGTAACAGCATTTGCTTTTTCTGCAGCAGGTGTTGGATACAAAACTGGTGATAATGTAACTGCTGATCCTTCTACCACTGGTGGTGGATCTGGATTTGTATTCAATCTATCTTCACTATCATACAACAGTACGATTGATAGTGTTGTTATTACTGATAATGGATCTGGTTATGGAAATGGTGAAGTTCTCGGTGCTAATGATTCTGATTTAGGAAATGGCGGTGGATCCAACTTTGCATTCACCATTGATAATGATCCTGGTATTCCTATCAACTTCTTGTTCCAATCAAAAGGAAGTGGATATGCAACAGGAGATGAAATTGGACTACCATTCCCAGTAACAGGTGTTACTACAACTCTTAAGAGTATTGTACAGAATATTTCTACTACTCTTAGCACAGCAACTGCAACAATTACTGTTGCTAGCAGCGCAGGTATTGTTGCTGGAATGGAAGTTTACCAAGATGTCAATGATGTTGGTGCTCTATTCCCAAATACTACGGTTGCCTCTGTAACCAACGCTACAACTATTGTTCTATCCGATAATCCTGTTGGAGATGGTGCTGCTACTCTTGAGTTTAGATCAGTTGGCGCAGTTGACGAGATCACTGTTTCTAGCACCACAGGTATTTCGCCTGGATCTGTTGTTACTCAAACTGCTGGTACAGGTGTACTAGGAACGGACGTTACTGTATCTTCTGTTATTGATGCTACTACCCTTTTACTATCAGGTCAACCGACAACAGCAGGTAGTGCTACATTAAGTTTTACTCCTCCATATGGCACACCAACCACAGATCTAGTCTACACAGTTGGTAATCTTGGTGTTGTTGATAGTTTCAGTCTATCAGATGGTGGTATTGGTTATACACTAGAAGATGTTCTATCTGTTGATCCAACAGATTTAGTACAACCAATTACATATACTGTAACTGCAAAAACTTTACAACGTCTTACTTTTGCATCCTCAACATATAACGATGGTATTTTCACTGTAGGTGCATCTGTAAAAGAAAGAGCAGGATCTATCACTGCTGCATCTCTTGTCTCGGGAACCACACTAGCAGGTCAAGCAAGTCAAACATACAACAACGTTTCTCACTCTGGTGGAAATGGTAGTGGTGCAACTTTTGATGTTGTTAGAGATGCGAATGGTGATGTAATTTCTATTACTATTACAAATAATGGTGGTGGATTTAATTATCAGGATGCAGACCAATTAACTATTCTTGGAACCGCAGTTGGTGGTGCTGCACCAACAGATAACTTAACAGTCAATGTTGATAGTGTAACTGGTTCTACAGATCTTGAAATTGCAGAGGTAGTTGAGGCAGGTGGATACACGGTATCGATTTTAGTAGATTCTGGTGGTATTCTAACTAATGCCGTCATTGTTCCAGCAACAGGAACTCCTACACCATACACTGTAGATGTTGCAAGTGCTGTATTGTCACGTTACTTTATTGATACTGGTTCTGGCGCTCAACTAACACCAAATCTTACACTATACAGCGGATCAACATATACTTTTGATACCAGTGATACTTCTCTTGCACCACACGCTTTTGCATTCTCTGCATTCAGAGATGGTACAAATGAACCAAGTCTAGTACCAAATATTGCTACTACATTAAGCACTGGCACTGCTCAGATTACAGTTGCAAGCACAGCGGGTATTCTCGCTGGAATGACAATCATTGAAGTATCAAATACTGGCGGTCAGTTAATTCCAGGAACTACTGTTCTAAGTGTAGATAATGCTACTACATTAACTCTATCTAAAGTTCCTCTTGCTGCTGGTGCTATTGTACTAACATTCCAAGGAACATCTTATGTTGATGGTGTTACTTTTGGTGTTGGTAGTGTTACTATCAAACCTGCTGACAATACACCAACTCTATACTATTACGATTCTCTAGGTACAGAAGATCTTGGTGGAGAAGATAGTGTAGAAGCAACTATTACTATTAATCAAAATAATCCTAAAGTTTTTGGTAGTGGTTTCTCGGCAAGAGTTGCTGTTCTTGATACTACTGATGTTGTTTCAGGATCTATTGCTGATGGAATTCTAAACGCTCTCAGTCTAACAGGAACTAGCGCAAACATCACCGATGTTACTGTAGGAAATCAATTAACTGCTACTGCTATAGAAACCACAAGTGCTGCATTATCAAGCATTACTTCTTCTGCAGGAGATAATAATATTACTTTGGCAGCAACCACATTTGCTGTCAACGCGAATGTAAACATTGGAACCACCATTCAAATTGATAACGCTGCTGGTGATATTACTACTAGCGGAAATATCAAGACTACAAATCAATTTAACTCTAATGATCTGTTGTTTGTTCAGAACAACGTTATTAGTTCTGCAACTTCAACGGACCTAGAACTTACACCAGCAGCAACTAGAGTTGCTAAGATCAATGGTGTTTGTGGTTTGACAATTCCTTCTGGTCCTACAACAGACAGACCAATTGCAGGTGTAGTTACTGATGGTACTATCAGATTTAATACAACAACTAACCAATATGAGGGTTATTCAAACACCACAACTACGTGGTCTTCTCTTGGTGGTGTTCGTGACCTAGATGGCAACACTTATATTCTAGCAGAAGAAACTGTTGGTGCTAATGATAACACCTTATGGTTTATCAATGATGGCATCAATACCATTAAATTTACTCCTGTATATCAGGAGTTTAGATCAGTTAAGAAAATTAGATCTGCAAACACTACTGCTCCAAACTTTGTAGATTGGACTTCTAATACACCTGTACTAGTTGGTGCATATCTCAAGTGGAAGAACTATCTGTATGAAGTAACTGCAGCAGGTACTACAGGAACCTCTGGTAACGAACCAATTCATACGTCTGGTGCAGTAAACAATGGTAGCGCAGAACTAACTTTCTGGGGATCTGCTGTTGGACCACTAACGTTTGAAGATATTGACGAACTAAGAATTGGTCCTTCAAGTCCAACAGATCTTGTTATTAACTCTGATCTCAGACTAAAAGACAACGTTGTTGGAACTGACATTAGTGATCTAGTCTTAAGACCTAATCTAGGTAAGAGACTTATTGTTGATGCTCTAACATCTATCGTTATTCCTTCTGGTGGAACTACTGATAGAGGAACCGCACAAATTGGTGCTGTCAGATATAATACAACTGATACACAATTTGAAGGTTATAACGGTGCTGACTGGACAAGTCTTGGTGGTGTCAGAGACGTTGATGGCAACACATATATTGTTCCAGAAACTGCTCCTGGTCAGAATGAAAATATTCTGTATTTCTACAATGACAACAACAATACATTACAGTTAACGACTACAGCACTTGATTTCTACAGTGTAGATACACTGAGATCTGTGACAACAGATGAATTTGAAATTACTGCATCATTGTTAACTATTGATCAGGCAGCAACAACACTAGATAACACTGCAGCAGATAGAACTTTCTTACATACAAGTAAGCAGTATTTTGATCTAGGTCTATCTGGTGGATTGAATGTTGATCCTGTCCTAAGACTTGACAACCAAGGTGATGTGTATTTCAATACAAACTTTGGTAATGGTAATTTCCAAGGTGTCAAGATTTTTGATGGAGATCTCAAAGAGTTTGAACTTTCTGATGTTAGAATTCTAACAGAGAAACTAACTCTTATCAAAGACACTGTTGATAATGTAAGTTCTACTTTGTACTCTACTGCGCTTGAAGCAGGTTGTAAAACCATTGTTATTGCAGAAAACCCAACATCGGGTGATAAAGAGTTCATTGAATTTGGTGTCATTGACAATGGTTCTGATGTTTATCATACAGAATATGGTAACAACAGAACTGGAGCACAACTCATTATTCCTACATTCACCTACTCTGGTGCTAACACAGTTATTCTCAACCTAGAGGTTGGTGCTAGTGTTGCCACCAGCAATTCGGTAAATATTACTGTAACGTCCACCATCACTAAGAAGTAAAATGGCAACACAATTAGAAAAGTTTGATTCTACTGGTGGTTTTTCTATCGGAAAGACCGTAGTTGTAGATGAACTAAGGAATGGATTAGATTTTAACAGTCTAGAAATTAAAAATTCAGAATATACTGACAGTAATACTAGACGTTTTATTTTGCGTGGACAAAACACTGCTGTATTAGCACTTGATCCTCAAGGAACTCAAATTGCTATTGCATCTAGTACGATGAGTTTTATCACTGGACATGTTATTGGTGTTAACCCAACAGGTGTTGTATACTCCGCGAAAATAGAAAGCGTTGCTTATGCCGATGCTAGTGGTAATGTCAGTGTTTTATCAAGTATGACAACTGTAATTAAAGATGATATTCCTGATGGACAAACTTGGGATATCACTCCATTGGGAGCATTGAATAAATTTAGTTATACCACTGTAAGAGCAGGAACAACAAACGTAATTAAATGGGCAGCATCAACAGAGGTTGTCAGTATCGCGTGGCAGTGATGCTAAATAATAACTGAGGATAAACGGGTCAGGGCAGTAGCACCATGAGTTTTAACATTAATTCCGATAAGGAAAGCATTAGAGGTTCAAAACCCAAACTTATCGGTAATGATGAACTTACCATTAGGTCTGGTAGTGGATCTCTTGAGAAAGAGGTTTTTAGAGCACAGCTAGACGCTAATACTTCATTACCCCGTATCGGTATTAACAGAACGGGAGAAAGAGTTAACACGATTACAGTTGTATCTGGTGGTTCTGGATACACGCAGGATCCTACTGTCACAATTTCTCCTCCACAAACTGCTGGTGGTGTACAAGCACTTGCATCTGCTTTTAGATCGGCAGGTTCTGTTGTTAACATCGCTATCAACAATCCTGGTAGTGGTTATACCAGTGCTCCTACTGTCACAATTACTGGTGGTAACGGTGTTGGTGCTTCCGCTACTGCAGAACTAGATACGGTTGATTTTGAACTTGACATCAACGGTGCTATTAGAACATCCACATCTATCATTTCTGATACGGCGAGAGTTCTAAACCTAGATGTTGATAACTTTGTTACTCCTGACCTAGAACTCAGAGGTCCTCAACTTAAGACATATCAGAATGATACTGGTACACAGTGGCCTTCTGAACAACAAAAATTATTCAAAGATACTTACAGATACAACGGTCAAAACGTTTATCAAATCCTCAACACTGGTGAAACCGAAGCAGGTGTATTCCCAACTCATACTGATGGTGATGTAACCATTGGTGAGGTTACTGTTCGTCATATTGGTTTCCGTGTTGTTGACCAACTAGCATATAAGTATCAACAGACTGGAGAAGCAGGAGAATTCCCTCGCTCTATCACACCTCTACTTGGTGACAGATCTGATAAAATTGCTACCACAGAATACGTTCTTAACCTAGCAACAAATGACGTTGGTGGTCGTATCTATGTTTCTGAACAGATTGGTTCTGACTTGAACGATGGTCGTTCTGCAGTTAATCCTGTTCGTACAATTAAGAAAGCAGCGCAATTAGCGTGGGCAACACCTGGCGTTAAAGAATCGATTATCGTTTCTGGTGGTGATTATCTAGAAGATAACCCAATCTCACTACCACCTGATGCTTCTATCGTTGGTGACAACCTTCGTCTGGTAATTATCAGACCAAGGAACCCACAAAAGCACATGGTCAAATTCGGTGACAAGAACTATGTCATCGGTGTAACATATAGAGACCAAGTTGATGCTAACGGTGATTCCGTTGCAACTTGGGACTTCGCAATGGTCTTTGACGATAAGCAAAGAATTTGCATCGATCAGGACACAAATGGTGATGAAGGTGTACAGTTTAACATCGGTCACCAAATTTTTGGACCACAACAATTTAGAATTGGTTTCCAACAGAATGGTGGTCTATCAGCACTACAAACAGGAACTGAAATTATCGGTACTGCTGGTGGTACTGCTGACGTTATCAATGTTGTTTTTGCTAGCACAACAGGTGCAGATGCATATCTATCAGGTACTGTTGACGTTCAACTAAAAGAAGGTTCTTTCGTTGAGGGTGAACAATTTAGATATATTACTAACATTACTACTGATGCTGCTTTATCTCTAAGCATCACAGAATTAAGTGGTGTTAATGCATTCAGAACTACAAATGATCCAACTGGTATCATCAATGGTGGTGATTATGTCTACCTAGATGACACTGATGATTCTTCCTTTACTCAAGGTTATTATCAAATCTTCGGTATTCAACCAGAGACAGGTGGATCTCCAACATATTGGGATGTTACTGTCATTCCTGTTTTTGGATCTGTTGGTTGGACATCTGTTGCAACTGGAGAAACAATCAATATTAATGCTGCTACAGCAACGTTCTTTACCTTTGATACCACTACTCTAAAATCAATTAGAGCTGAGGGTGAGGTTGTATCTATTGATGAAGATATTACTTCAACTATTCCTATTGTAAGACTTGACTTCTCTTTACAAGGAGATCCAAGCATTGCAACTGGTGGTTTCCAAGATGCACAGTTTGGTAATGCAGAAGACCTTGGTGGTGTCGTATTCTATACCAGTGAACTAGTTGGTAGAACAAACACTCACGATTTAAAAGAAGGTCAGGAGATTGAAATCTCTGGTCTTCCTACAGCAAACACTCCAGATATTTCTTACCTGAATGGTAAGCAAAGAATTTATAAAGTTCTGGAAGATGCTGACGGTCGTGCTAGACGTTTTGTTATTCCTAAGAAAATTGCAGGAATGACAGATGCTAATTTTGATCCAGGTCAAAATGCTGTTGTTAGAAGTTACTCCAAGTCTGTAACTCTATCCCTACTTAACTCTCCAAACAAATTCCCTCTCGCCACACCAGTAGAGAGAAGATTCCAAGACGCATGTCAACTCATCCGTAATAACAGAGACTTTATTGCAGATGAAGTTGTAGGTATCATCAATGCAGAGTTTGCAAAATACTATTACTCTGCATACAACATCTCTGGCACATCATTCGACATCTACCTAGGTGCTAATCCTAACGTAGGTGGCACTCACACATGGGTTAGTGGTGGTACTGTAACGTTTGGTAGTGCTACTAGAAATGTAACTGGATTTACTTGGGACAACGTAGTTACTGGCGTTGCAACTGTAACCCTAGATAGTGCTTTTGCTGGTCCAGCACTAGCAGAAGATGACACAATCAAAATTGAGAACATGCTTCTCCAATGTGATGGTGGTCAAAAAATCTATCCTAGTTTCTCCATTCCAACCAGTGATGATCAATGCCGTGAGGACGTTGTTCACTTCCTGAATGCAATTGTAAGAGACTTAGAATTTGGTACTAACTCTAACGTTCTAACTGCTGCAACAAAATATATTGTTGGTGGTGAAGTAGCATATATTGAAGATGAAATTGCACAGAATGTCCGTGCATTTGAATATGCTAGAGAACTAGCAATCTATGCTATGTGTAACTGGAGGATTAAGAACAGAACAACTGCTGATCCTCTATATGTACCAAGATATTCTACACTAGATAGATACTTCGATCCTAGTGTTATCAACACTACAGCACTCCTAAATGCAGATGGTTCTGCAAACGCTAGTGGAGCTGCTTGCGACGATGTAAGATCTGCTATTGATACTCTAGCATATCTTTGGGTAGATGTCATCTCTAACAACACATCTGGAACATATCTAGATGCTGCATATCTAATTTCTAAGAACAAAGATCTTATTGCTGATCAAGCGTATTTAAATACACTTGTACAATATCCAGCACTAGGTCTTTCCAATGTAGATGAGAGAAAATGTCGTAGAGATATTGGTATCATTCTAAACTCTGTAGTTAGAGACCTATGCCTTGGAGGCAACAAAGGAACTGTAACATCTGCTGAAGCATATTTCACAGGTGCGGCACTAACAGGAATTGATGCTGCTTATCTAGCACAAACAATTTATGCATATGAGCAAGTAAGAGATCTTGCAATTGCAGCAATGCGTAACTGGTCTGATGGTAACGTCGGAACTGTAACACCAACAGGATCTACTTACAATCCTAGCACTGGAGCATTGACAGTAACTTTTGCTGATCCTGCAACTGCTCCTGTTGCAAACTCTGACAGAGTTGCTTTTGCTGAAGGTGCAATTACTTACAGTTGTGCTCATTCTGGTGGTGGTAATGACGAAAGTCCATACAGAAGAGACGCAAACTTTGGACAAAGTTTCTTAATCACTAATGTATCTTCCTCTGGTGGTAGCACTACTATCAGTTGTAATGTTGGTGCTGCTGGATCTAATACAGATGCACATACGTTTGTATCTGCTCTAGCAGATGGAACAAAACTAATCTATGCACCAGTAGCAACAACTTCCCCAATCCCTCAGTTTACTGACTGGAGTATTCTTGAGGATAGTGCAAATCCATCTTGTGCAAATGTAGAAGCAACTCTTACTACTTTATTTGCACTTCTAGAAGATATTCTAGATGGAACAGTTGTTCCTGGCGCAACAGCTAAAAATTCTGGAACTCTATTTGATTACGCTTCAATTATCAATTATCCTGATAGTTACATCACGGATGAACTTGGCACAAGGATGGCAGTTCGTTCTGACTACGATGACTATCCAATCATTGAAGCATCTCCATACACTCAGAACTCTTCTGTTATCTCCAAGAAAGGTGGTAGTGGTGCTCTGATTGATGGTTCTAAAGTTAAGCAACCTAACTGTCCTTTCCCTGGTCTAGAACTTGATGGTTCTGCTACCTTCCCTAATCAGGGTAAGTCGATGGTTGCATCTGCCTTCACGATTGTTTCTGAAGGTGGTACTGGTTATAAGGTTATTGAAGATGGTTATACTCAGTTGGTTTCTGTCTTCGTTATTTTCTGTGCTGATGGTGTCCTTTGTGAAACTGGTGGTTATGCATCTATCACAAACTCTGCTACAAACTTTGGTCTAGATGCTCTAAGAGCAACAGGTTTCAGAAGAGAGTGTTATGAGTTTGACCAAGGAACTGTTGCCAATGTATCTTCCACACCTGCTGGTAGAACAATCATTAGTATCTCTGGTCTTGGTAGAGAACCACTAGAACACTATATCGTTAAGATTGACGGTTTTAGAAATACTGATGAAAATATTGAATACTTTATCGATAGTATTGGACCTGTTGCTGTTGACAATAGTGCAGACCTAACCATTGATAGTGGTCTAGGTCAACCAATGGATCTGACTGATCTGTCTACTGGTAATCCAGTTCCAATCGGAAACATCGTTGGTGCTACGATCAAACTACACAGACCATCTATTGTTAACTCTTCTTCCCACACTTGGGAATTTGCAGGTTCTGGTACTACTTACAATGCACTACCAGAAAACGGTGGTACTAAAGACGAATCAAGAGAGCAGGTATCTGAGAACTACGGTCGTGTTTATGTCTCTGGTACTGACGAACTTGGTGACTTTAAAGTTGGTACATTCGCTAAGATCGAAAACAGAACTGGTTCGATTACCTTTACTGGTACGGTTACCATCTCTGAAGTTGAATTCTTGAAACTGAAAGGTGGCGACGTTGTTGTTACTGGTTTCTCTGCTGACAATACACTTGGTGGTGCTAACTCTAGCAACTCTGTCCTACCTACTCAGAAGGCAGTTAGAGATTACATCACTAACAACCTCGGTCCATACATCAACAAACCATACTCCACGAACGCTGTTCCTAGAGCACTGGTTGAACTTACTGATAGTGGTAAGATTTCTATCGACCAAATCCCAGCACTCAGACCATTTGAAGTCTACACTGTTGCAAACCAAACAGAAAGACTTGCTATTGAAGGCGCACTTGCTGGTGACATTGCAATCCAACAGGATACATCAACATCATTCATTCTAAACAATGATCTAGACAGTCAGTTCCTAGCATTTGATGTTGATCCAACAGTTCAGTTTACTCTTGGTGACATCTTCACTGGTAGCGTCTCTGGTGGTAGAATTCAAGCAACTGAATATAGAACTGGTGTAGTACATCGTATCAATATCACCGATGGTGGATCTGGATATACCTCACCACCTGCAGTTACATTTGCTGGTGGTAATCCTGGTCTTGGTGCTATCTCTTGTGCTGCAACAACTACAATCGCTAATGGAGAAGTTGTTACTATTACGATCGTTGAGTTCAACGGTCTCAAGGGTGGTAAGGGTTATACATCTGCTCCTACTGTCAATATTGCTGGTCCTTCAGGAGCTGGTACAGGAGCAACAGCAACTGCATTCATTGAAAGCAGACTGTATGGTGATGTTGTAAACAGAATTCTTATTGCAGATACTGATACATTTGATAGTAGTGATATTCCACCAGTAACTATTGATATTACTAGAGTTGTCAACACATCTTCTAACAATAATAATAACTGGGTATCTCTATCTTCTAACCAGATTGCTGCTACAGATATTACTTCTGGTGTTATTGAAACGGATAGATTGGCATCTGGTGGTGCTGCAAACTCCTTCACATTCCTACGTGGTGACCAGAACTTTGCACTTGCAGTTCAGTCTATTAAGGGATCTGAGACAAGGTACTTTGCAAAACTACTATCCCAAGCAAACTCTGGTAGTTCTCAACTAGAATTTGCTACTAACTCTGACGTTCTTGTCGGTCATGAAGTCAAGAACACTGTAGTTGGTATCCAAGCGAATACTAACATCACAGGTGTTATCACTGACGCACAGTTGGGTGGTACAACTATTTCACTCAACAATCCAATTACACAAAACATTGCTGCTGGCACGATCATTGAATTTGAACGTGGCGGTTCTCCAATGGTATTTGAATCTAGTTACACCCAAGGTAATTTTGTT
>Ga0213860_10000576_pt1 | contig 14691 bp, 18 predicted proteins | sample PICome_3_FD_160118 | JGI IMG/M metagenome (GOLD analysis project Ga0213860, IMG submission 160118) | Coastal seawater microbial communities near Pivers Island, North Carolina, United States - PICO550 | ecosystem: Environmental > Aquatic > Marine > Coastal | place: USA: North Carolina...
TCTTTGTATCAAGGCTTTTCATTAGAGGATGCGGTTAAACGTGGTTCTGCTAATGCTGCTATTGTAGTTACAAAAGTAGGATGTTCTTCTGCCATGCCAAACATAGAAGAGTTAAATCAATTTATTATAAATAAGGAGGATATATAAATGCACATACCGTATTCAGATAACAAAAATAAAGCTTTATTTGAGGAAAATAATAAGACAGTACCTTTAGTATATTTCAATATTATCAGATTAAATAAGGGCGAAAGCTATAGCTATCAACTTCCAAAGCATGAGAGTAGCGTGGTTCCTGCTACTGGAATGATTGAGCTCTCTGTAGATGGCAAAGTTCTAGGCCAAATAGGAACTAGAAAATCAGATGTATGGGATGGTGAGCCAGAGGGAAGTTATATTCCTACAAACTCAGAGTGCACTATTAAATGCCTTTCTGACAATGCAGAGTGTTTTATAGCGGGAGGTATTTATGAAAAAAAACTTGAACCCTTTTTAGTTCAAAAAAATGAAATCGATGTTGTTCAGTATGGTTCTGATGATACTAAAACTCATAGAAAAATTAAGCATATCCTCGGTGCCAAGCAACACGAAAAGGTAGGCAGACTGCTTGTTAACGAATTATACACCGTCGGTGCTGGAGGATGGTCTGGCTTCCCACCCCACAAACATGATACAGACAATCTACCAGACGAGACTCGTCACGATGAAGTTTATAATTATCGATTTAAACCTGGTCATGGTTTTGGCGTTCAGGTTATGCAGTATGAAGATGATAAAGAGGGGTTTGGTTATCAATTATTTGATGGATCCACGATTGCTATAAATAAAGGATACCATCCGTGTGTCGTCGCTCCTGGATATGAAATGTATTATTTCACTATTTTAGTTGGATTAAGCCAAAGATCTTTAGTTCAATATTTTCAAAAAACTCATGCTTATCAGATTGAAACCATACCAGGTATTAAAGATATGATTGCAAAGTATAAGTAAGAATGACAGTAGCCACTCTTAGCGAAGTTTTAAAAAATGCCCAACAGAACAAATATGCTGTAGCGGGATTAGTCGTTTTGGGGTGGGAGGATGCTCGTTGCTATGCTGAAGCAGCTGAGGAATTAAGCCTTCCTGTAATACTCCAGGCCGGTCCAGGTTGTCGAGCTAATACCCCAGTTCAAATTTTAGGAAAAATGTTTCGACATTTAGCAGAACAATCTCGCTACCCTATTGTATGTCATCTGGATCATGGATATACAAAAGAGGAATGTATTAAGGGAGTTGAGAGTGGTTTTACTTCTGTAATGTATGATGGTTCGAAGCTTTCCTTATCAGAAAATATTGAAAATACTTATGAAATTTCAGATTATGCTCATAAACATAATGTTTCAGTAGAAGGTGAAATTGGTTTTGTAGGATACAAAGATGGTGCGCAGTCTCAAAGCACAGATCCGCAACAAGCAAAACAATTTGCTGAATTATCAGGATGTGATGCTATGGCTATAAGTGCGGGGAATGTGCATTTACAAACCTCTACATCTTCTTCAATTGATATGAAAGTTATTGAAGAAATTCAATCAATTACCTCTGTACCTTTAGTACTTCATGGAAGTAGCGGTATTGACTATGAACTTAGAAGAAAAATCGCCACGACAACAAATGTGTGCAAATTCAATATAGGAACAGAATTAAGAAAAAAATTTGGAGATACTCTTCGTGAACAACTACCAAAACATCCAGAATTATACGATAGGATTCAATTGATCAATTTAACTATGGATAGTTTAAAAAAATCTACAAAATCAGTTATTGAAAATATTACACAAATTTAGTTTATGATCAGATCTTACAAGATTGAAAATCAATATTTAAGAATAAAGACTTTAAATATTGGTGCCTCATTATTTGAAGTTTTTGATAAGAAAAAAAAAATTAATTTAATTTTAAACTTAGGTTCTCAAAAAAAATATGTACGAAATAAGGCATATCTTGGCTCCACTTGCGGACGTTTTGCTAATCGAATTAAGAATGCTTCATTTGTATTAAATAAAAAAAGATATCATTTATCTAAAAATGAGGGCACAAACATATTACATGGAGGTAAAAATAATTTTAGTAACAAAATTTGGAATTTAATTCATCATAAAAAACACTCTGTTAAATATCATTATTTTTCAAAACATCTTGAAGAAGGTTTTCCAGGAAATCTAAATTGTTTTTGTGAGTATTCACTAAAAGATCGAGAGATTTATATTACGATGCAAGCAAAAACTGATTTACCCACACATGTAAATCTAATTAACCATGCTTATTGGAATTTAAACAAAAATAAAGATTTAATTAATAATCATCATGTATTTATAAATGCTGATCAATACTTAAAAAATAATCATGAAAACATACCTACTGGTAAAAAGATTAAAGTAGAAAACACAGCCTTTGACTTTAGAAAATGGAAAGTTTTAGGAAATCAAATTAATTTAAATAAAAAAGGTTTTGATGAAAATTTCATTTTAAATTCTGGTTTAAGTGCGCGCTTATATTCACCCCAGTCTGGTATTCTCTTAACCCTTCATTCTAATCAACCGGGGTTGCAATTTTATACTGGTCAGCACTTAAAATTTAAAAGTAATCAAAAAAAACTAGTTCCATTTCAAGGATTATGCTTGGAAACTCAAGCCTTCCCCAATTCTCCAAATAATAATAATTTTCCAAGTACTATTTTAAAACCTAACAATTTATATAAGCATAAAATGAAGATTAAAATTACTCATCAGTAATTATAAATATCTACTCAGTTTTTTCGCGTAACTTAATATTTAGATTATCAAATATGATTTGAGGAACGTTGAATGCAAAGTTATTTAGTAGTGAGAGAGAGCCTAACTGAAATTGATCTCCACTTAAATCAGGGTCTATAAACTTTGTTGCCTTAATTTCATCATTGAGATAATTCCAATCAAAAGTCGCATGTATACCTTTTTCTGGAATATCGTATAGCTTCATTAATAAGACTACATTATTATAAAAACTAAACCTCACTTCAAAATTAGGAGATGCTGGTAAATACGATCTTAAAACATACCCGTTATGTTGCACATCGGTTAAAGTTTTTTGCGCAACTTCAATTTTAGACTCACTAATTTCAGAAAACTTTGGTAAGGCATTTACATGTTTTAAAAAACCTTCCTTATTTACTAAATTAATCATTAGATTATTATTGTAAATTTGAACATTCTTAATTGCTGCAGGTCCAATATTAATCAGGTCATTCGGTATCCAATAAAAAGGCGATGTATCAGTAGTAAGATTTGTGGACACTAATAAAGATTGATTATTATTGGCAAACTTTACGTATGAGCCAGGAACGTTGTAATTATAGATACCCAAATCAAGAGCTAAGATGGAATCCCCAGTTTTGTCTTTTAATATAAGTTTTGATTTGTTTTCATCATCTAATCCTAATTTATACAATAAATTAGGCAGGTTTGTTTTAGGCTCAACTATCTTAGCTTCTTTTAATTGAATAAAAAATCTACTTAATTGCTCGGTATTAACAGGAAAATTATCTGAATTAGATAATAGCCATTGATCATTAATTAATTCGATGATTGTGGAGTCGTTTTGATTTGAAAATTCAATGTAGTTAAGATTTGCTAAAATCTCATCAAAATTTTCAATCAAAGGGCTGCTTTCACTAATGTTAATAGATTTATTGTTATCAAAAAACATACCAACAGCTATGACTACAGTACCAAGAGAGATGGCTAAAAGAATTTTAAGTTGTTTCAACAATTATGATCTTCCCTTCCTTCTTCTGATACCCAGATAACTTGGAACAATAAACATCAATATAATTAGTGCGATGGGGATAAGGAAAGTATTAATTATGTTTATATTATTGGCAAGATTATCAATGTCCTTGCTTAAGTTTCTTCTAACTTCTCTTAACTGTTTTCTTGTACTCTCAACTTCTAGTTGAAAAAATGCTAGCTCTTCTAACTGTTCATTAGATAAATTAATCTCTTCGCCTTCTCTTCCACTAGATAAATTTCTAATTTTATTGAGAGTTTGATCTAGTTGAGATTGGAGTTCTTGTTCTTGACCTAAATATTTTTGCTCGGCATCTGCTTGTAATTGTTGAACTACAACAAAGGGTCTAAATGGAGTCTCTTTGTTTCGAAGATCTATAAATTGTTGGTACCCTGTCATAGAGTCAAGAACATTTGTAATTAAAGAACCATTGTCAGATGTTTGTTCAATGACATTTGAATTAAGAAATTTTTGTATTCTTGCCCAAAATGCATTTCTAATAAAATCAGTATCACTAAAAACAACAACATTGAGATCTTGGGTAGACTCATTAACATGATTTTCATATTTCGATTCAAAATTATTATAATTACTTTGGGCCAAACCTGTTAATCGCACACCAAAGTCATAACTTATCCCACTAGGTTTAAAGTTATTGATTAGTTCGATTGGATCTAAAACATCTTTCATGGGTAAATCCATGGTAGCTTCGCTTGAAGATAAGATTGGAAAATAATTAACAGAACTTTCTTCATTGAGTGGTGCTAAACCGCCAGGGGATACTAGCCTGATTAAAGACAAACCATCACTGATATATTCATTTTGATTAATAAAATTTCCTCTAACCTCAGGCCAATTAAGCTTAAGCATTGTTTGAAGAGAAGTGTTATCAGATATATTTTGTTGGGTTTGAAGCCTTGTTGCTTGAGCTCCATCTAAAATAACTTGATCAATATAATTAATATTAAGTGTTTTAAAAACAGTTTTAAGATCAGAAGATTTTTCTAGATGATTATTACGTTCAAAATATGGGTCGACTAATATGACTGTACTACCACCATTGAGAATAAATTGCTCAATGGCATACTCAGTTTTTTCTTCAATACTGGATGGGTGATAAACAAAAAGGAGATCTATTCCCTCAAAACTATCAACATCTGTATCTAAAAATTCAAAATCATAAAAATAACTAAGCTCTTCTAAGATTGTGTATTCCCCTTGGCCTAGTTGGTTGTTAGGCATCATCGGTGGTGTGGTGTCGACCCAAGATAAGAAACCTATTAGGGGTTTCTTACTTCTGTTAAGTTTGAATATTATGTCTGTGAGTTGTTTTTCTAAAGTGCCGGCCTTTGAGGGATCAAAAAATTCTATAACTTCAATATCATCAGTGGTATTAGATGCTATCATACCAAAATAAACTTTAGATCCCTCTTGATCTATCGGGAAGCCTTGTACTCCATATCGCTCAACGTAGTCTTCCTCATCAGAATAGGGCTCTGGTTCGGTAATAATTAATTCAATCTTATTTCCTGCTAAATCGGCATATCTATTGAGGATACCTTGAATTTGATTGGCATAGTTTTGAATAACAGGAATATTCTTAGACAAACCTCTGCTGTAAATAAAATTTATTTTGATTGGCTCTTGAATATCACCGATAACTTTTTTTGTCCCCTCAGACAAAGTAAAAGTTTTAGTTTGTGTAAAATCAATACCAAGGGAGAAGTTAATTTTGTTAATAATGAAATTAAATGACAAGAAAAGCGCTACAGTAGCTATGATAGCAATTGAAAAATAATTTTTTTGGAGAATACCGTTCATTTTAATCCCTATTCATAAATTTTAAAATTGTTAAGTAATTCCACAGTGCAGTAAAAGATATAAAAAATAAAAGCCCTTTAATTGAAAAGAAGCCAGTTTGAATAGATGAAAAATGCGTTAGAAAGCTAAAGCTTGATATTAACTCGACTATATCAATTGGTAAAAATCTAGTAATAAAGTTTATCATCAGTGGAAAACCACTAATCGTGAATAAAAATGAGAATAAAATCGATAATATAAAGGCAACAATTTGATTATTGGTTAAAGAAGAAAAGAAAATCCCCAGAGATATATAGGCACCAGACATAATAATCACTCCTAAATACTGACCTACAATAATAAGGTTATCTGGATTGCCTAGATAGTTTACTGTTATCCAAATTGGAAAAGTAAGAATAATCGAGAAAATAACAAAAATCCAAGTGGAGAAAAATTTACTTAAAATGATTTTCCATAAAGGAATAGGTAAAGTAAGTAGCAATTCTATGGTACCTAATCTTTTTTCTTCCGACCAGCTTTTCATAGTTACTGCAGGAATAAAAAATATAAATACCCAAGGAATAAAGCTAAAAAAAATACTTAATTCAGCAACACCGGAGCTAAAGAAATTTCCAAAGTAAAAAGTGAGTGACATAGATGTCATTATAAAAATTGCCGTGAAAATATAAGCAACAGGTGTAATAAAATATAATTTCAATTCGCGAATAATGAGAGCTAGCATTAATTAACGATCTTTCTAAATTTTTCATCCAAAGACTTACCAACTTTTCTTCTTAATTGGTTTGGTGTGCCTTCAAAAACTTTTTTACCCTCATTAATAATAAGACATTTGTTACATACCTCGGGCACCTCATCTAAAATATGAGTAGATATGATGATGGCTTTCTTTTTGGATAAATTTTTAATTAATTTTCTCACTTCAAATTTTTGAAGTGGATCTAATCCATCTGTGGGTTCATCAAGAATTAAGAGTTTTGGATCATGGATTAAAGCTTGAGCAATTCCAACTCTTCTTTTAAAGCCTTTAGATAATGTCTCTATTCGCACATCTCTTACTTCTTGGAGTTGTAAGTCATTAATTACCTTTTCTATATTTTTTTTGGAATTTTGAATTTTTCTGACTTGGCAAACATAATCTAAATAAAGATATGGTGAAAAATCCAAATACAGTGGTACACCCTCTGGGAGATAGCCAATCATTGATTTGGCATGAATAGGATCAATTTCAATATCCTTATTATCGATATAAATGCTTCCCACATCTGACTTAAGGTAGCCCGTAATGACCCTCATTGAAGTCGTCTTGCCTGCTCCATTGGGTCCTAAAAAGCCCATAACATCACCTATTTTTACCTCAAAAGATAAATTATCTATGGCTTGGAAATCACCAAAGGATTTAGAGATATTTTCAACTTTTAACATTTTGTCTTATTTATTTAATTAAGGAATAGAATATTTCAAGTTTTTGAACTAATGCAATTGATAAAAAACCTCAGCATTACCAAGCAGATCTATAAATATCGTAGGCATCTTTTTCTGTAATTTCTTTAGGGTTGTTAATGAGCAATCTAGTTTGCTTCATAGCATCCTTGGCCATAGTTTCGCAAGCTGACTCGGGAATATTAACATCTCTTAACCTCTGTTCTAACCCCAAATCTGATGATAATTTAGATAAATTCTCTATGAATTTTGAGGCGATATCTTGACTACTAGTTGATGTATCGATATTTGGAAAAACAATATCAGCTATTTCACTATATAGCTTTGCTGCATCCGGTTCTTTAATATTAAATCTTAAAACATATGGCAAAACGATTGCATTAGATAACCCATGAGGCACATGAAAAGTGCCACCAATAGGATAAGCAAGAGCATGCACGCCAGCTACAGGGGAATTTCCAAATGATACACCAGCTAACATAGAACCTATTAGCATGTTTGATCTAGCGTCAATATTTTGTCCATCATTAACGGCAACGGATATAGAACTACCTATTAAATTTAATGCTTCTTTTGCTAAACTCTTTGATATTAAATTATTATTTTTACCTTTTGATGCATAAGACTCAATTGCATGGACCATAGCATCTATTCCAGTGGCTGCAGTTGTATGAGGAGGTAAACCAAGAGTTAAAAGAGGATCTAGTATGGCTAAGTCAGGGAGAATAATTGGAGAGGAAACTCCTTTTTTTTCCTGATCATCTTGAGTGATTATAGAGATGGGAGTGACCTCTGACCCAGTCCCAGAAGTAGTAGGGTAAAGAGCTAAAGGTAATCTTGGACCTTTGGCATTAGCTACTCCCCATGCTTCATGGATATTTTCATTTGATCCAATTAAAAGAGCTGTAAGTTTAGCAACATCCATTGATGAACCGCCTCCAAATCCAATTACACCAGTAGCTTTAAAATCAGATCCTACTTCAACACATTTCATTAATGTTTTTAATGAGGGATCAGCCTCAACGCTATCAAAGACCAATACCTCTGAGTGTGATTTTAATGCAGATAAAGTATCATCAATTAATCCTAATTTGACTAAACCCGGATCTGTTACAAAAAGTATATTTTTTCCAAGTTTTTTGGAGACTTCCTCAGCAGAATTTATAGATTCTTCCGCACCAAAACGAATACCAGGCGTAGTATTAAATTGAAATGATTTCACAAAAAGTAATATAAATTATGTTCAGTGTTTTCCTATAAGAAATAATGATAATTGAAAACTAACCACAGGTTTGATGAATTAGTGCTTTCTTATAAAACATTAATTTTTATACTTTAAAATGTGTCAAAAGTAATAACAATTGCACAGCAAAAAGGTGGGTCCGGTAAAACTACCATTGCTGCAAATCTAGCCACTGTTTTTTCAATTAAAAATAATCTTTCGACAACTATTCTTGATACTGATCCTCAGGGTAGTCTGGGAAAATGGTTTATTACTAGGCAAGAGAAATTAAAATCAAAAAATACAATTCAATTTAAAACTGCAAGCTTATGGGGCGCCCAATACGAAGCTAGGTCACTAAAAGAAAAATCAGATTTAGTAATTATTGACACTCCCCCAAAAATTGACGCAGATGGAAGACCCGCAATAGAAGTAGCTGATTTAGTATTGATCCCTATTTCTCCTTCACAAGTTGATTTTTGGGCAACAGAGTCAATTATTGAATTGGCAAAAAGAGAAAAAAAAGAAATTCTCATTTTAATTAATAGAGCTAATGCTAAGTCAAAGTTGATCAAAGAAGCAATAAAGTTTGTAAATGAAATGAACGTAAAAAAAGCTAAAACTATTTTGGGTAATAGACAAATATTTGTATCTTCAATGGGTCTTGGATTAACAGTTGTTGAAAAACAACGAACTGGTAAAGGATGCCTGGAGATGTTATCTCTTGCTAAAGAGATACAATCATTTCTAAAAATATAATTATCTAAATCAATGAATTCAAATTTAGATAAAGAGCAGTTGTATAATATTTGCTCCGGTCTTTTGAAAGGATTTATTGATTGGATAGATATTAATAGCCAAGATGAAAAAGCATTAATTCTTGATAGTGCTTATCAATTTAAAAATCAAATTTTAATACAAGACAATCCCTCACTTCAAAAAAAATACTTTGTGTCACCTCAAGATTTATCAAACCAGGAGGCACTTATGCTTTTAAATCAATGGAAAGAAACATTTTCAAATTTAATTAATTCTGATGTAGATAGAATATCTAAAGACTCTTTTAAAATATGGTTTTTAAGTCTTGCCTGTCATTCCATTTCTCAATTAGAGGAAGAGGGTAAAATTTTGTGGACAAAACTGCTTGAGGGAGTTGAATATTGTAAATATTTTAATGTCAGTGATGTACCTTATCCACTCAATACAATTACAAAAAACTAATTCAATGTTACAATTAAACATGAGGAATTGTTTTTTTTTAGTTTTTTTTATTCCTTTGTTTCTATCAAATTCTCATGCATTAGAACTTTTTGGCTATAAATTATATGATGATATTGAACAGTATATAAATGATGGAGAAGTAAATTTAAAAAAAAACTTATTGAAGAAATTGAAATAGAGTCAGATAAAGTTTTAATCGCTAATCAATATTTGAATAATTATTATATTAGATCCACAAAAACGGGTTACATATTTGAAATCCATGGTTCTAATAATAATTTGAAAATTAATCCCGTAGAATGTTTAGATATTCAAGGTGAATTTATTGCTTCATTTCAAAATAAAATCCCTGGTTTATTTACAACTCAAGTAAAACAATTACCTAATAAACTGAAAAGTAAAACAACTTGGGAAATTTATATGAATAAAGATTCCGATAATTCTAAAATTATATTTTCTGTTACTTGTGATTTTAGTTTCAATAACCGAAGAATGGATATCATATTAAATGATGAAGATTATCGTAAAAGTGAGGATTATATTTTTGAAAATCTTGAAGAGGCAGAAAAAGAAAAAATTAAAAAGAAAGAAATTGATACTACTGGAATTTAGTAACTAATGAGAGCATATTTATAACAATATAAGCTTTAATTTCAGATTTAATTTGTTCATAGGACTCCGGTAAAGTACTTGAAACTTGAAAGGCAAAATCAACTATTTCGTGTGCCTCTTCTTTTCTCATATGAATTTCTTCACATAGATCAAAGGCTAACTTTTCTCTAATTAGACAATAAGCAGCATGTCTTCTTTTTTGTTTTTTATTCAAATTTAATTTTTTTTCGGTTTTTTGAGCTGCATTTTTGTTCCACCCAATTGCATTCCACCAGAGCCTTTACATAAACTCTTCTTTTCCTTATCGCACTTTTCAACTTCTTTCTTTTCTTCCTTCTTCCCCTCTTTCTTTACTTCTTTTTCCTCTTCCTTTTTTTGTCTTGAGGAGTCAGATTTATTTTCTGATACTTCAGAATTTGTCACAACAACATTTTGTCCTGTGTTGACCGAACCAACTTGTATATTTGAAAGCATTTCAATGATTTGATCTTGCTTTGATTGCTTATCTTTTTGTTTAGTTTTCCAGGATTTAGGAAGTTTAAGATCAATACAGCTTTCTGATCCACAAAATAAAACATCACCAGTTTCGTTATCAAATAAAAATCCCCCACAATTCTCAACCCCTTTTTGAGTACAATTTGGGATATGCATTTCATATTCTGCCTGCAAGTTGAGAGGCAAGATAAATGATAATGCCAAAAATAGTGCTGCTAAAGTTTTCATATGACTATTTAACTTTATCATTTGTTGAAAATTTTTCTAAAACTTTTATTCATATTTAAAGCTCACTCCAGGTAATGTTGATTTCATAAAATCAAGTTTAGTAATTTGCTCTAACCATTGATTTAAATTGGGACAATTTATGGACCAATCTTTGGTATATCTAAAGGTAGTATAATCCAAAGCACAAGCCACAGATATTTGATCCATTGTCATTTCATCACTAGTAAGTTCTTCAAACTTATTTTCTATCCATTCTATAGATCTTAAAATTTTATTCTCATATCTCGAGATAGCCTTAGGTCTTTGTTCGTTTTCAGGAATTGCTGACATTTCGATAAAGCGATTGACTGCATTTTCCATAATTCCATTCGCAACACTTATCATTGTCATGCATTCCCAATATCTTTTTTTTGGATATAGTGTCTCTTTATTGGAGATGCTGTCAAAATAAAGACAAATATTATCGCTATCAGAAATTGTAGTTTTATCTACTAAGAGCGTAGGCACTTGTCTTAGAGGATTAAATTCATCTAAAAATCTTGATTTATAAATATTTATTTTTTCTTCTCTGTGTTCTATTTCTAATAATAGAGCAGTAATTTTACATTTTCTTCCAAATGGAGAGGTAGGACCATTATATAAAATAATGTCCTCACTCATTCTATGACTATTGCAACGGTACCAGGGCTAACACCTTCTTGATCGTTGCTGATATTTACTTCAGTTACCGTTCCACTAATTGGGGCATTATGGTTTACTTCCGATTTCATTACTTCCATAATAAATAAAACATCCCCTTCACTAACTTCATCTCCAACCTCTACAAGAACTTTCCATATATTTCCTGGAACCGATGTTAATACTTCTGTTGACATATTAAATTATACTCCCCTGTGTGCAAATTGCTGTTTGTTCTGATCGCATTTCCTGAGCTTCAGAAACACTTATTTCAATAAATTTAAATTTTTCATTTGGCTTTGCCTGGCCTAACTTCCAAAAAGATGCAGAAGGAACAGTGAAAGGTACAATAAAACCGCCCATACTAGGACCATCATTGACTAATATGATAGGTGTTTGGCCGGCAAGATTGATGCCTCCTATGGGATAACCCTGATCTATGATATTGGAAGGTTCATAACCATGTTCAGGAGATTTATTTGTAGCTTTTTCATTAAAAGTAAGAGTAGGACCATCAAGTCTAAATCCAGTACGATCACTTCTTGCTTGTAATTTCCATTCCGCATTTAAAAATATTTCATAGCCATTATCATCCAACCAATCGTCATTAGGTCCTCTGACTACTTCAATTTCCCATACCCCTGAATTATGTATATTGGGTATACAATCCTCTCTCACTTTTCTCCCAGGCCTAGTAGCCGATTGACCTATTGATATTTTCTGTCCTTTTTTTATCGCATGACCATCAATTCCTCCCACACCAGCTTTATGAAATGTGGATTTAGAACCGAGCCAAGAGTTAGACTCTATACCGCCAGCAAATGAAATGTAGGATCTTGCTCCATTTAAACTAAACCCTAGTTCTAAAGTTTGATCAGCTTTTATTAATATACTTTCCCACATAGGAACAGATTTTCCATTTACTTTGGGTTGCATATCAGCTCCACAAATGGCAACAACTTGATCTTTTTCAAACTTCAATGTAGGACCAGTATATTGACATTCTAAAGCGCCTTCACTCTCATCATTGTTGACTAATAAATTAGCTAGCCTAAATGACCAACTATCCATTGGACCCGATGGAGGGAACCCTTGATTAAGATATCCAACTCTACCCGGATAATCTTGAACAGATGTTTCTAATCCTTGGTTAATTACTTCAAGCATTTAAAATTTTTTTTTATAATCTAGACCCTTAAGCCATTTTTTATATTTATTAATAGAAAATTTTTGATCCTCAATTAAATCATACTTATAAGATTGATCTTCTATTTTCTTTTCAATCATCTCAAATTCCTCATAGCTACATGGATTAAATTTAATTCTATCTCCAGGTTTAAATAGACAGATACTATCTTTAAAGACATCAAACCTTTTTTCAGGATCCCAAATAGGCACTGGGGTTCTACCAAATATTTGATAACCTCCAGGCAATCTATCTGGATATATGGCGGTCGAAGATCCACCCATTCCAACCGTACCCTTAGGCGTCCATGTTCTAGGCGGGTTGTATTTGGGAGCTGTTAACTTACATCTTGGATCTAGAGGCATTGTAAAAGGAAGTCCAGGCCAAAAACCCAACGAAGCGACCCAGTATTCAGTTCCAGAGTGAACACGAACAAAATGATCAACATTATCAAGATTATTCAATTCAACTATAAACTCAGGATCAGATTGTTTTTGTTTAATCTTAGTAGAATAATCCTCAATTGCCTCCTTAGTCCACTTATCAAGGTACACAGTTGGAAAATGGAATAGTCTGCTAGTCACAACTACATCATCATTTTCCTTCATATCTTGAAGAATTAGCTTCAATTCTTTTACTAAATCTTGATAAGAAATATCATCAGGATTGTAGTGTACGATCATAGATGCAAAACAAGGCAAAGTTTCATAGATACCTTTAATGTTTGCTACCTCGATGAGTTTAGATAAACCTTGAGCTTTGAAATTTAATTCTAAATTCATCACATTACCAAATTCAATTAATAAATATTTATCACCACCTGGTAAAAATTTGGGCTCAGAATAAATACCTTTAAATATTTCTGTTTTCTCTAATGAATTTTGATGAATATCTATTGAGGGATAAGAACCGTCTTCATTTACATGTCTTTTTACTGATAATTTTTTTCTATTTAAATTTGTTTTAATATTATGCGGATACATATTTTTAAAACTAGAATAATCATCAATATCTATTTGATTAAAAAAATCTTGAGATTCTTTTTTTGATTTTGTTTCAATTAAACTATCTTCTAAATTCTTAAATTTTAGAATCTCTTTTTTTGAATAATTAAAGCTCTTATGATTATCAGGCATTAGTTGATTTTTAGATTTATTTTTAAGAAAAACATCCTTTGGATTGGATGTATCAATCTTATCAAATAGATCTAAATCTGAACTCTTATATTCCTGGACCATCTATTAAAAATATTTAATTTTAATCTTATTTTCTTTTTCAGATTTTTTTTGAAAATCTACAACTTTAACAATTTTTGGGATAGCTGGTTTTTGAATAATATTTTTTTGAATATTTGTATCATTTTTATTTGATTTATAGTTTTCAACTGTTTCTTGAGAAGTATTAGATTTTTTTTGTGTATGACCAAACATACCTTCAAGAATAACATTAGGGTTGATATCCTCTTTTTCAAATGTTTCAAAAATACTTCCGTCTCTAAAAACTAAAACTCTATGGCATAAGCCTATAAATTCTTCCAATTCACTTGATAAAAAAATTACAGTTCCACCTTCATTCACAAAAATTCTTAAATGTTTGTATAAATCTCTTTTGGCACCAACATCTATTCCTCTTGCAGGATCATTGAGGATCAATATTTTTGGAGTGGTAGTGAAAGCACGTGCGATCATCACTTTCTGTTGATTTCCCCCACTAAGAGAAGTAATTAAATTATTTTTAGGTCCAGTTTTAATACTTAATCTGTCAACTTCCCAATCAAAGATTCCATTTAGTTCTATCCATTTAATAAACCCAATAAAACCACCTGATGTTTTTGCTTGTTTGCCTTTATAGAGAGGAATGACCATATTTTCATATATGCTCATGTTTGGAAATATACCCTCTTTTTTTCTATCACCTGATACATAGGCTATTCCACTTTTTTTTGCGTCTAATAAATTTTCAACTCTTTTATACTCTTTTTTAG
>Ga0213860_10000579_pt1 | contig 14685 bp, 13 predicted proteins | sample PICome_3_FD_160118 | JGI IMG/M metagenome (GOLD analysis project Ga0213860, IMG submission 160118) | Coastal seawater microbial communities near Pivers Island, North Carolina, United States - PICO550 | ecosystem: Environmental > Aquatic > Marine > Coastal | place: USA: North Carolina...
TTAATAATACTATAGATTTATAGCAAAGTCAAGAATTATCTAGTCGATTGTGAAACATTTTTTGATATGCTTCTTCAAAACCTTCTTCTCGATAACAGGCTTCGTGATTCCCCCAAAGTCGTTTAAAGTATCCTGGTGCTGATTGAAAGACTGTTTGTTCGCTGGAATCTAAGTGGCCTTTAACCATCCAAAAAAGCCTGTGGGCTTCTTTGTGGCTAAATTCGCCCATTAGCCAATTAAGAATCCATATCCAACGCCGCCGGATACGCCTGTTTTTACTTCTTCGTCCAGTTTATCCATCATTGCTTGTGCATCAGATTTAAGTGCATCACCGTTAAGTGTTGAACCACCTTGTGGCCCTGCAATAGTAGCAAACTTGCTACGTGCTTCGCCTAACATCATTTTACACAGTGCTAAAGTATAATCCTTGATCCAAGGTAAAGCGTATGTGTCTTGTAGTAAACTCACATTAGGGCGATAATTGTAGGTAAAGAGCAATACTTCTTCGTCTGTTCTAGGACGTTGAAATATTGTTAGTTGTTTTGAAACGTGATTCCATTTAAACTCAATAAAACTACCAAACATCTTACCAACTGTTTCCTGAAATCCAGCAAATAACTCATAGGTTGCAATACCGCCCATGTTAGAACTTGCTAACAAATAGGTATTTGTATACGCTAGGTTAAACGGTTCGAATAACGTTCCGCCGTCGCCGCCGCCTGTACGTGAACCTATTGATCTTCTAAAGCATTTACGTACTTCAATTATTTCATTTGGTAGGGTATAATCGTTTTGATCTTCAATTAATTTAAGGAAAACATAACTTTCTTCTACGGCATTTTCGCTTCGTTGTCTATAACGTGAAAGGGCTTTATCAATGGCTTCTTCGTAGTGTATGGGATCTAACTCAACGTCTACCATACCGTCACCTAACATAGCCTTAACGTATGAAAAGACATTCTGCTTTAATTCTGCTTCTGTTGCCATTGTATTTGTTCCTTAATTAAAAAAATATTTATCTTAATTTTTTATGGGTAAACATTATTGATTATGCGCCGCCGCCTGATGCAATTTGTCTCCAAGCACCTAAGTACACAACCATCTGTTTAGTACCGTCTGATAATCCTCCAGGATTCCATTCACCTGCACCACCACTGGCAATAGCAACCATACCGTCTGCTGGATTGCTTGGTTCTGCTGTAAGAATAGGTAAGTTTAATACATCACCAAGTGTAATTGTGCCATCAAACGTTAAGTTTTGTGCGGTATACTGTCCCCTTGCTGTTACTGTAGCAAGCGTATCTGCTTCACTACCACCAACTATATTAATAGTTCCAAGCATTACACCATGTGACGTACATTGGTAGTAAAGTGTGTCCGGAGCATCCATTGGCACTGTGAATATTGTTATATCACCGTCAGTACTAATACCAGGAGTATATGCACTTCCTCCTGCGGCAGTTCTAATTTCAAATGGATGGCTTCCTGATACAGTATTGTTAAACTTGTATGTGTACCCTCTCATCAGGTAAAGTTCAGGATCATTTGTATTTCCTGTTTCAATTCCAGGACCGCTAAACACATAATCATCTGATCCATTTGATGTCAATGTCCAAGTAATTGCACCATCTACTAAATCGTCATAGTCTGCCAGTTTAACCCAATTGCCACCGTGTGCATAGTAAAGTTTTCCAGTATTGTGAGCATGAGCAACTGCACCATGATAAGTTGTTGCATTTGGAAAATCAGATTCATTTGCATAGTAAAAAGGAATTACTGAGGTTGTTGTTGTTGCGGCACCTCTTGCTGTAACTGTTGCCAGTGTGTCTGCTTCAGTTGTTAAAAATCCTGCTGTATCTACATAATTTTTTGTAGCAACGTCTTGTGCGAGTGTAGGATCGCCTACGTTGGATAATTTAATTCCATTTGCATCTACAGTACTAGATATTGTAAATGATATATCTCCGCCCAACGATAGTGTTGTGGCACTTGCTATGCTAGTTGTGTTTATTCCACCACTGAATGTTGTTAATGTGTTTGTAGTAGCACCTCTTTGGATAACACTGTCTAATGTATCTGTACCTGCAAGTGCTGTTCCTATTTGCCATTCCGATGCACTGGCGTTATATGTAAGTATGCTACCATCTGATATTCCTGTTGTATTAATATTTGCGATATCTTGAACATCTAAAGGTTCTGATTTCCAAACGTTTGTTCCACTTACATTTCTGTATACTAATACATTTCCAACGGCTAAACTTGAAACATCTATATCTGTAAGGTCAAGTAACTCATCATATGTTGTTGGTTTATTAACAAGATTATTATAGTCGCCGTCAAAGTTACTAGGCTGGTATCCTAGTGCTGTAACAATGTCCGAGTTAGATACACCGGTAATGTATCCATCCGGGTTGTTAGAATTATATGGAATAAATCCTAGTGCAGAAGTAACATCGTTCTGTGTTAATGCTGTTATGAATCCACTATCATTTGTAAGTTCACTTGTTGCAGTAGGTATGGTTGGTTTATTTGTTAATGCCGCATAATCACCGCTAAAGATAGTATCGGTAATTCCATAACCTGCAAGAGTTGTTGGAGTGTTTGTTATGTAACTCCAATCTAGATTTGAACCTGCACCGCCGCCAGCATCAATAAATTCAAAATTACCTTGTCCGTCTGTTGAAAGAACCTGTCCGCTAGTACCATCTGCTATTCCAAGATCAATTAAAGTTGCAGGGACGCTTGGTCTGTTTAATAAATCGTAAAAGGAACCGCTTACTGCTACTTGTGATAGATTAGGCCTGTCTTGTAAATCATTGTAACTTCCAGATAGGGCAACGGTTGATAACGCTGGTGTTCCTGTAAGTGAACTATATCTACCATTAAGTGCTACGCTGGCTAGTGAAGGCGCATTGATTAAATCGTTATAGTCGCCTGAAGTTGCAACAGGATGTATACCAGTAATGTTGTCGGGTGAAATTTCACTGGTGAATTCTAATCCATCTTTGGTTGCATTAAGAGTAACTATTTGTGTTGATAAATTTGGATCTGTAGGATAAGCAGTAGGAGTGTCTGAAAGTCCTAAAAAACTGCCTGTTCCTGAAGCAATGCCTAATGTGTTATAGACTTCTTCAAAATTCTCGTTTGTTTTTTTAAGTGCGTCTCTAAGTATGTCTCCGTCGCCTTTGTTTACGCCGGATCCTATGTTTATTGTTTGTCTAGCCATGTATGGTTCACCCTATTTGTTTAATATATTTATCTGATCACACAGCGATAAATAGTTATACTATGCCAAGACTCAGTTTATATAAACCAGAAAAAGGACAGGATTACACGTTTATAGATAGACAGATCTATGAAATGTTCCAGGTTGGCGGTACTGATATTTTTGTACACAAATACCTCGGGCCAAACAATCCTACACAAGACGATGCTACAGCAGATCAGCCTCGCTATGACGCTGTAAAGGAAACAAACATACAGGACATGTTGTTTTTAGAGAATAGAGATCGAAAGTATGATCCAGATATCTATACAATGCGTGGCATATACAACGTACAAGATATTGATTTTGATTTAAGCCAGTTTGGATTATTTTTACAAAATGACACACTGTTTATGACCATTCATATTAACAGTAGTGTAAAGGCACTTGGCAGAAAAATAATGAGTGGTGATGTAATAGAGTTACCACACCTAAAGGATGAATATGCACTAAATGATTTTAGTGTTGCACTAAAAAGATTTTATGTTGTGGAAGAAGTAAGCAGAGCCGCAGAAGGCTTTTCGCATACTTGGTATCCACATCTATACAGAATTAAGTTAAAACAGATAATGGATAGTCAGGAATACAAGGATATACTTGACTTACCTGCTGAAGAAGGCAGTGCAGATACATTAAGAGATGTGCTTTCTACATACGAAAAAGAAATGCAAATCAATGATGCTGTTGTTGCACAAGCAGAAGCAGATGCTCCACAAAGCGGGTACAATACAAAACATTATTACACACTTGCACTTAATGAAGCAGGTATGCCTAAGATAGTAACAGTTGACGATGCAGATTTATCAGCAGACCAGAAAGTAACTATTGACAAAGCAAATGGTACTCCAGAGAAAGACGGGTATGATGGTTACCTAACTGGCGATGGCATTGCACCAAACGGTGAACCTTTCGGTCACGGTATTGCATTTCCAACCACTGCGTCTGAGGGAGATTATTGGTTAAGAACTGACTTCTTGCCAAACAGATTATTTAGATTTAATGGAAGACGTTGGGTGAAATACGAAGATAAGGTTAGACACGGGCTATCTAATACAGATACAAGAGCAAATCAGAAAGGTACATTTATCAACAACACTAAAACAAACGAAATTGGTGGAGAAACTGTACAAGAAAGACAGAGCCTTTCTAAAGCACTTAAACCTAAGGCAGACAACTAATGCAACATTTTTATGATGGACAAATAAGACGTTACCTTACACAAATTGTAAGAATGTTTAGTGACTTTGCTTACAAGGACGGTGATGGTAAAATAGTTAAGGTTCCAGTAACCTATGGTGACTTGACAAGACAGGTTGCAAGCATTATCAGAGATAATTCAGAAAACAAAATCCCAAGTGCTCCAAGAATGGCTGTGTATGTTACTAGTATTGAGATGGATACTGCTAGACTTGCAGATGCAAGTTATGTTAGCAAGTTAAACATTAGAGAACGTGCTTATGATTCGCAAGGCGAAGAATATTTAAATGAACAAGGTAAGAATTATACTGTAGAACGTCTAATGCCTACACCGTATACACTTGGTGTTAATGTGGATATTTGGTCAACTAATACAGATCAAAAACTACAGATTATGGAACAGATACTAATGCTGTTTAATCCAAGTTTAGAAATACAAACCACAGACAACTACATTGACTGGACGAGTTTGAGCGTGGTAAATTTAACAGGAACAACCTGGAGCAGTAGAAGCGTACCGGTTGGTGCTGAGTCTGAAATTGACGTTGCTACATTAAATCTAGAAACTCCCATATACATAAGTCCTCCATCTAAGGTTAAAAAACTTGGTGTTGTTACTGACATTGTTATGAATGTTAACGATACCAGTTATGACGTGTTCGGAGAAATTTTAGAAGAAAGTGCAAACCTTAAAGTTAACATAGGTAATTTCCATCTTTTTGTTATAGGCAATAGTGCAACTATACTTGAAAGAGGGGCAAGAACAGGAGCAGACAATCTAACTCCATTTAAACAAAGTGCAGATCTAAACTGGCGTGTTGTTCTTGATCAATATCCAGGACAATTCAAAGCAGGTCTTTCAACACTGTATCTTAAAATAGATGAAACACACGAAGTGGTAGGACAAGCAAGTTTAAATCCGTTAACAGACAACGAACTAACGATTAACTGGGATACTGATACATTTCCTAGCAACACAGTAATTGAAAGTCCAATTGGTGTTAATCGAGGAACTTTTGATGCTATTGTTGATCCTCAAAAAAGCGGTCCAGGACACGGAATACCTTTACCTACAGCAGGTACTAGATATCTAATCATAGGAGAAGGTATTGGAGGAGAAATCAACGAGGATGGTCCGGATGCTTGGAAAAATTCTGATGGTACTGACTTTGTTGCAAAACCCAACCAAATAATAGAATGGGACGGAAACAGTTGGCACATAATCTTTGACGGTACACTACAGAATATGATTTACGTTACAAATGTGTTTACTGGTGTACAGTATAGATGGAATGGTGAAGAATTTGTTCTTAGCGTTTCGGGTGAATACGGTCCAGGTGAGTGGCGTTTAGAACTCTAATTTAGTCATTTAGCACACAAGATCAAATAACTATTTGTATGAACAACAAGATTATTTGTAGTGGTGCTCTTTTTTATAGCCTTAAAAGCAAACACTTCTTACTATTACAAAGAACAAAAACCAAACAAAACGGTCAATGGGGTTTGGTTGGTGGCACTAATGGTAATGGAGAAACTCCGTTTGAAGGCCTTAAGAGAGAAATAAAAGAAGAAATAGGAACACTACCTGAAATAATTAAAACCGTTCCACTGGAACTGTTTGTTAGCAATGATGAACAATTTCAATTTCATACCTACTTGTGTTTTATTGATAATGAATTTATTCCTGTGCTTAATGACGAACATAGCGGTTATGCTTGGGTTGAGTACGGCAGGTGGCCTAAACCCCTACACACGGGCTTAAGAAACACTTTAAACAACAATCAAATAAAGACTAAGATAGAAACAGTAATAACACTTATACAACACTTGGAAAGATAATGTACGTAAAAACAGGACCAAATGAAAAAGGATGGGGGACAGAACTAGTATTCACCAGTAATGACTTATACTGTGCAAAGGTACTAATATTCAAACCAGAATCCAAAACAAGTATGCATTTTCACAAACAGAGAGATAAAACCTTTTTTGTCAGTGCAGGACAATTTACAGTAATGTATATTGATACCGATAGTGGAAATGTTGTACAGTCTGATTTGAAAGACGGAGATGTTATTAGAATGGCTCCAATGACTCCACATCAAATAAAGGCAAATGTTGCTGGTTCTTTACTGGAAGTAGGTAATGCATTAAAGGAAACGGATATCTTTAGATTATCACCGGGTGATACACAAGCAATTAAGACTGCTGATCAACAAGACCAGAAGAACAGTGATTAACTAACCATTGTTCTAGTCTTTCTCTAGAAGCACGTAAAACTTCGCCATCAGTATGATGTATATTACCTACTATACCACCGGCATTTTGTAGATTGTTAAGATTTAGTTTCATTCTTTCTATAGCACTTCCTAGATCTCTTACCAAAGATCTACCTTCTTGTTTTAGTTCTACAGTAAGACCGCTAGAATCAATTTGCTTGTTTGCATTTTCCATCATTTTGTCTAGTGTCTTGTAAAGTTCCATAAAATGTTCATTCATATCTTGACATTCTCCGTATAGTTTGCTATAATTACTTATATTAATAGGAGAAATAAGATACATGTTTAGACCCGTATTTCCAATTCCGTTTTGGGAATTTCCAAATTTTGGTGATCCTGTATTCAATCAAGGATTAACCGATCTTGCATATAAACTTAAAGATAGTACTGCTAGCCTAGAACGCAGTAACAAGGGCGGATTCCACACAGATGACGAGCTCTACAATTATATGGAAGGCAAGGAAATGTCAAAAAGATTTTTTGAGATGTGTGCTCCAGAAATTGCAAAGGATATGAATATTGATCAAGAAGAATATCGAACAATTATTCAAAACATGTGGTTAAACATTAATTCTCCCGGAACATATAATTCACCGCACATACACGGTTGGAGTGTTTTTAGTTGTGCTTATTTTATTAAAGCACCGGAAGGCGACTGCGGTAAGTTTGTTGCAATCAATCCATACATGGCGGCACAAACCTGTACGCCACCTAGTAGATTTGGCAAGGATAGAGGATTCCAGCCATTCTACAATCACACCGTAGAAATTCAACCCAAGGAAGGAACACTTGTTGTTTTTCCTGGGTTTTTGCAACATTGGGTTAAACCTAATAACACCAAAGAAGATAGAATCAGTGCTAGTTTTAACATAGCATACACACTACGACAACCAGCAGACGCTAACATTACTCAAGGAGAATAAAGTGAAATTACAAGAATGCTTTGATTTGGTCGAAAACGATTTAGTTAAGGAACTAAAATTATATAATAACATATACGTAATGATGGACAGCGTTTCATCAATACTAGAAAATTACAAGGAAGACACGCTTCCTTTTATCAAAAACATTGGAGAGTCGTTGATATCAATCAGAGAAGAATTGGAACCTGGTGTAGATACAGGACCTGTAACTGCTGAATCTGTGATGCAGTTTAATTCATGGGTCGGACGAATCATAGATGAATTTAATATTCCAAGCAAGGAAGAGTATCTTAAGATAATGAATTCCATTTATCTAGGATTGGTTAAACTGGTACACGAAGTAAACATAAATGCAGATAATCTAAAGCACAATCCTTTTAGTAAGTTTGGTGAAAAAGAAATTGAAACATTTATTCACGCAGAAAGAAACGTAGACCAGAAAGAAGTTGACAAGATCATGGATGATCTATGCAACGAAACTATTCCAAGCATCAAAGAACTGTTATCATAAAGATACGACAGCCACAAAAAAAGGAGCCCTTAAGGCTCCTTTTTTCTTTTCTACTTCTTTAAATTAATCACCATTTATACTGTGAATTGTGTATCTGTGATATGCACCTGGGTTACCAAATTGGTTGTAGTATCTGTAGGTCCAAGTATCACCCTGTAGTATATGGTAACCGTTTTCACCATCATAGCCTGACATTAGGTATGTACCATTGTGTCCAATCCACCATGCCATATCTCTGTCTGTCTGGTCTGTTCTACCACCTGCTTGTATGTCTGTGATACGCTGTGAGTATTGCCATACAGGCTCAACAAAGTTTTCCTGACCTGGTTTACCTTCTTGGTATCTCCAATCCCAGTTAACCGGGTTGCCGCTTGTAGCGTGACCGCCGGAACCGTAGTTACTGTTACCTGAGTGCCATGCACGACCGTCTTCCTGTAGGAAGAATGTACCTGGATATACGCTACCATCGTAACCTTGTGGATTGTTACCTACAACATGGCAACAGTTCTTAGGTCCTGGAATAAACGACAATCTTGGTACGTTGTTAGCTCTGTTGTTTGGCTGACCTAGGTTGTGTCTATCGTTACGACCTAGACCATACATGTCACCGATCCAGTCCTTAACAATACACCACATCCAACGTCCGTCACCTAGTAACCAGAAGTCATCAATACGTCCTGAGTTTGCCATAGGATCTCTTGCTGGAATTGGTACCTCGTGTGTTCTACTGTTGTACTCGGTGTTGTAGTTTAACAACGGTCCACCGTATCCTTCATCATAACCCCATGAGTACATGTTACCGTTATGGTCAAGCAGTATTGCCGCACCATAGCCGTCACGTGCCTGACACATGAATTTCTTGATGTTTGGCCAAGGTTTTCCTAATCTTGTTGGATAACTTAGGTTGTCCGAACTACCGCCTGAGCCACGTGTACCATTACCATAGTGTCCACATGACCAAAGATAGTCGTTTTCATCTCTAAAGAATGATATACCGTATTCCTGGCCACAAGCATAAACATCTACGATCTTGACTTCCTGCTTTGTTTCTGGATCAACAAAATACTTTGTTGGTATCTGCTGTGGTCTATTTTGGCTACTTGTTCTATTGTTATTGTTGGTAGCGTCAGTAGTATTAGTACCTAGACCCAGTTGTCCATAGTTATTGTAACCCCATGAATAAACCCTACCATCTTCCGTAAGTGCCAGTGTGTGGTGTGCGTTTGAATCGTCATTACCACCTGAACAAGCAATCTTTACGATCTTTGATTCGTTAAAACTCTTTGTAACTGGTGTTGATAACCAGTCAACTTGGTTGGTATTAGTGCAACGATGTGGTCTGTTATAGTTAGAGTTGTTACCCCAACCGCCTTCTCCATTGCCTGAATAACCCCAAGCATAAACTTCACCGTTGTTGAATAATGCCTTGCTGTAACCTCGGCCACCTTCAAGTTGTACACACTTAGGAAACTCACCATCCGGTGTAGTCATTGTACCTGTGCCACCGTTGTCTGTAGAACGTCTCCAGTCAACGAATGTAAATCCTGGATTGGTCTTAAACTCGGAACTTCCTGCGCCATCACCTATACCAAGGTTACCATTGGTACTCCAGCCTGATGAGTTAACAACGTTACCTTCCATGTCAATACCGTTACTGTGTGTATAGATACCAGCACTTAGGTTACCGTTACCACCGTTGTTTTCAGTCCAACCCATTGGGCCTGTTGTTGTCAACTGGGCCATTCTGTTCCATTGGTTGTAGTTAACACCCTTGGCTATTAACTGCCAGTAGTCTACGTATACATTGTTTTTAATGTCACGCCACGGATTTACAGGACAACTGTTTCTGCCGTCCTTGATGCAAATGTATAGGGATCCTCCGTATTCTGTAACATCTCCAACTTTCCACATTCTGTGAGGCATCCACATGCCTCTGTAGTTAACACCTCTTGTTATCTGTGTCCAATATTCCGTGTTGTATGGTGGATATGTAACGATAACAAAGTCAGGCATTTCTGTGCCGTAAAAGTTAGTTTCTACTGACTGACCACCTCTGATAGTGTACTCATCCATATCTTTAATACATGCATAAGCACTACCGTTGTAAAATACAACATCATTTTTCTTATAGGCTGTTTCCTGCTGGAAGTAGCCTTTCCAAGTCGGTTTTATTTTTGCAATATCAAAACTGGCCATTTATCTTTCCTCTGTTTCCTTATTATTAAAGTCCGTATTCAGCGTATTCAGCATCCATTTCTGTGGTTGCTGTGTTAATAGCCGCAATAAAATCGGCATCACTTTGTGCCGCTAACAGAGTTTGCTCCATTGGAGTATAAACCGCGTTAATCTTATTATCGCGATCTTCTTCAATACGCTTCATATCATGTAAGCCTTGACGTAGTGCTTTCTTTAGTGCCGCTCCACCTTCATCATTGTCGAAGTCATGAACCATTGAGTCATAACTTTCTGGGTTGCTTGCTGGCGCTGTTGCCTTAGTGTCATCAAAAGCGTAATAGTAACGCCCGTCATAATCACCTAAAGGCTTAATAGCGGTCAGTGCATCTTCAGTTGAAACACCATCATTAACAGTGATGTGATTGTAATCATCACCTTCTGGCATTTCTACCTTGCTATATACTTTGATTGCCATTTTTAGATCTCCTATACTTTATGTTTAGCATCGTTTGTTATATGTTATTTACCTCTAATAGGTCCTGTTGGTGTTTGTACAGAACTGTACCAGTTCCAAACACCTATACCAAGTATGTTACCCCAACTTGAACGTCCGTTGTAACCTGCACCTAGTACCTGACCTCTGTCAGTTAACCACACTCCGTTTGGTGTAGTGTAGTTACTACTCTCTGAATGTCCAAATGGACAAATTTGTTCTACTCTAGAACCACCTGGTAACATTGTTCTGTATGGATAGTTTGTACTTCCATCAACTGACCAGTTGCTTGATCCATGCCCAGCACCTGTACCACCGTAGTTGTTGTATCCTTGTACCCATGCTTCTCCCGAATCAGTGATCCAATATGCCGTTCTAGCATCCGAATAATCACCTGTAACTCTCACGTCCTTAACGTGTGTTAGTTTGTGAGCTCCAGTTGTTGGTAACTGCACGGGTGTGTTTTGGCTACTTGTTGAGTTGATACCACCAAGTGCATAAGAACTGTGTCCTGAGAACCAAGTTGAATCATCCGTGTTATCTCTGTACCATGCATGATGATAGTCGTCATCATATGAACATACCCAAAAATCTTTACAGTTTGTTCCTGGTGCGTTTGTGATCTGTGTTAGTGAGTTACGTGTACTAGTGTCACCGTGTCCTAAAACACCAGCGTTGTTTCTACCACAGTTCCATAACTGGCCATTACCGTCTAGCACCCAAAAATGGTTGTAACTGTTGTGGCCTGCTGATACCATCTTAACGATACCATTATGATCAGTACCAAAGTCTACTGGTATTTCCTGTGGAAAATATCTGTTTGAAGTGTCACCATGACCTAGTTGTCCGTAGCCATTGTAGCCCCATGAATAAATCTTGTCAGATGCTGTTCTAGCATACATTGAAGCGTATCTATCACCTGTACAACTGATATCAATAATCTCCTCGTCACCGAACATCCACTGTGGAATCTCAAAAGGTGAGTTTCTATTTTGTGTTGAACCTTCACCAATCTGTCCATATTCGTTGCGACCCCATGTAAAAACTCTACCATCTTCTGATAGTGCCATCATCGTATGGTTGTTTTCTTCCTGACCGTGTGACATTGAAAGTTTCTTGATTCTTACGTTGTCCAAAGCACCTCTTGCTCTTTGTGTATAAGAACTGTCACTGTAGTCATATTCTCTAGCGTTTTCACCGTTGTTACCGTTACCAGACATGTAAACGCTACCGTCATTAAACAGGTATGCTGTTAACTGCCAAGCACCAAGTAACTGTATACACTTAGGTGGTTGACCATCTGGTGTCCAATAGTTTGAAAACTGATTTTTTCTCTGTTGGTATTGATTAATACCCTTGCGTGACCAATATGAGTGTCCGCCGAAACCGTCCCATTTCTTAAAGCCGTGTGCATCAGGACCGTTCCACCACTGTTCATGTGTAAAGTGTACTTCCTTTGGAGTAGCAACGTTTGAATTTTCACCACCGTATGAATCTGAACCTGAGTTACCTGCGTTTGAAGCCATTCTCCAAACGGTACCGTCCTGTGAAACAAACTGCCAACCTCTTGGTCTGTGCCATGGATGGCTGTTATCGTGTGGGTAAGGCCAACCAACTGGTGCTTGGTTTCCTAGGAATGCACCTGCTGAGTGTCTGTTAGGACCGTCACCGTGTGCCATTATCTCCCACATTCCCTTAGGTTTATCTGGTCTTGACATGTTCATGTCTCTCCAGTAAACATCGCTTTGTTTCCATTCTGAACGACAGATGTAAAGGTTACCCTTAAACTCTACCGTGTCACCTTGCTTGTATTCTGTGCTAGGAGTCCATTTACCTTTCCAGTCACCAAAACTGCTTGAGAATGGTTCCCAGTAATTGTATCCTACCCAATCCTTGCTACCATCAATGATAGTTAATGTGTTACCCATTGCTGAGTGATTAGTACATTGATAGTAAAGAGTGTTTGGAGCATCATTAGGAACTGTAAATGTAATTGTATCAGTACCAGCATTTTCTACGCCATCTGTGTATGCGGCGCCGCCATCTGATTCTCTAATTTCTAAAGGATGTGTGGCATGCACTGTGTTTTTGAAAACGTAAGTTCTTCCGCGGATAAGAGTTAAGTTTGGATCATCTACGTTTACATAGTTAGTGCTACCTGAGTCGCCTAGTCCTGTCTTAGAACCATCACCACCTGAAATAACATAGTGGTCATTGCCGTTGTTGGCTAGTGAATACCACCATTTTCTTGAAAGGTTTCCTACATAGTTGCCTTCAAGATTTACATTTGTTTCTAGTGTTCCAGGACGCCAAATGTTTCTTGTTCCGTCCTGTGCATGGTCTTGGGTACAAATCCATGCCGCATTGTTCCAACGAACAACGTCATTAACTTCGTAATTGGTTGAATTATCCCAATCACCTTTCCAAGTTAACTGTACCTTTCCAAAGTCTAGTGTTGCCATTTTTCTCTTATCCTTTTAGTGTTTATGATCCGTCTTGTTGGAAGTTGTGCATTGTACAATAGTAGTTGCCTCTAAAGTCACCTTGGTTTCTGTCATCACCTCTACCAGCGAACAACACTCTTCCATTTTCAGTTAGGTACATGTATTCTGGCCAGTTATCAGTATAACCAAAACCACGAACCTGTTTTAATTTACAGCCCGGAGGCATTCTCATCATTTGGAAAACGTATGTTCCATAACCTTCAATACCGCTTGGGTCTCCAACGTTATGATAGGTTGATGAATATCCAATTGATGTTGATCCATAGTTTGCATAACCTGAACAATATCCCAGTCCGTTGTTGTCAACGATTACACAGTTGTTGGTATCACTGTTACCGTTCATTGTCCATTGTACGTCTCTAGTGTTAACAAGAGCTTCGGCCGCATTGTAAATTCCGTATGTTACCAAAGAAGCAACGTTTGTGTCTGAAGTATTACCTATACCAAGTTGTCCGTAGTTGTTTCTACCCGTAGCGTATAGTTTACCGCTATCAACATCGCCATCTAGTGTTTGGTGTAACTGGAACATACTAGCATATCTTCCGCCGCCCATCCAAAAGTTTTCACAAGTTCCGTCTGAACCTGGACCGTTTTGTACCTGTACAAAACCTGCGTTTTGGTTGTTATTGTTTGATTGATCTAATATGCCGTAGCCGTTATATCCACCAACAAACAAGTTACCATTACCTGTTAATACACCAACTGAGTGATAATCGTTAGCACTAGTACCGTGTATTTTTACAATACCGCCTTCGTTTGCCCAGTTGACTGAGTTAACTTCAACTGGTGAGTTACGTTGTGAAGTTGTACCATCACCTAGTTGTCCGTAGTTGTTTCTTCCCCAAGCATATAATACGCCTGTGTCATCTATTGCCATTGACCAACCATATGAGTTACCCCAACAATAAATGTCTACAATTTTTCTATTGTTAAAGTTAGATTGGTTGATCTGTGTTGGTCTGTTTCTGTTTGAAGTGTCACCATGACCTAGTTGTCCGTAGCCATTGTAACCCCAAGTCCATACTTGGCCGTCTTCGTCCAATCCCATGCAGTGGTGTGTGTTGTCATCATTACCACCACCTGATGTTGCAATTTTTGCTATTCTTACGCTTCCAAAAACGTGATTGGAATTATTGAAAACTTCTGATCTTGAACCACCAACTCTATATAAACTGTTTCTGTTTGAGTTTGATCCGTCACCTGTTTGTCCATGGCCTCCATAACCCCAGTGATAAACTTCACCGTTGTTAAACAGAGCCATTGTGTATCCGTAACCATGCTCCATCTGTATCGCTCTTGGTGGCTTTCCGTCTGGAGTGGTGTGTATTCCTGTACCGCCGT
>Ga0213860_10000582_pt1 | contig 14665 bp, 28 predicted proteins | sample PICome_3_FD_160118 | JGI IMG/M metagenome (GOLD analysis project Ga0213860, IMG submission 160118) | Coastal seawater microbial communities near Pivers Island, North Carolina, United States - PICO550 | ecosystem: Environmental > Aquatic > Marine > Coastal | place: USA: North Carolina...
TCAAGTGGGGGTGTTGTACAAGCTGATGTACGTTATCAGATTTTTAGCATGGAACAAATGTTAGTGGCTAAAAAAGACATGACTGTAGAATTTGAATACGATACAGAAAATGAAAATTTTATTGAATTTAATAATATAACTGAAGAAATTGTTATAAATTGGTGCAAAGAAAATTTAGACCATGAAACTATAGAGGCAGAGGTGCAAAGTGATTATGATGCACAGTTGGAAGCAAGAAACGAAGCAAAAACTGTAACAACTGATTTACCTGAAAACTTTGTTCCACGGGGAACTCCAAGACATATTTAAACAAAAAAACTAATTACTATGATTTATTGGTTCACAGGGCAACCTGCACATGGCAAGACCACACTTGCGAGAAAACTTTTAAAATACCACAAAGACGTATATAATAATAAAATTAAGGGCATTTCTATTGATGGAGATGACCTTAGAAATATGTTTGAAAATAAAGACTACAGTAGTGCAGGTAGAAGAAAAAATATAAAATTAGCACAAGACTTGTCTTTGTTCTTACATAACAAGGGTTATGAGGTTTATGTTTCTTTAGTTACTCCTTTTAAAGATATGAGAGAAGATTTCAAATCACAAATGAAAGGCGAGTTAAAAGAGTTTTACGTTTATTGTAGTAAAGAAAGAGAAAGAGAAATGTATAAGGTTAAAGACTATCAACCTCCGACAGAAAACTTCACACTTATTGACACAACAGTAGACACAATCGAACAATCACTATTTAAGATTTTACAGAATATATGAATATAATTTTAAACATACAGGGAGGTCTTGGAAAAAACATATTAGCAACAGCATTAGTAAAAGGAATAAAAAAAAGATACCCAAATTCTTTTTTAATTGTCATAAGTGGTTATCCCGATGTGTTTTTAAATAATCCAAATGTAAATAAATGCATGAGGCATGACCAACAAGTAGGCATTTACAATAAATATATCAAAAAGTTTGAAACTAAATTCTTTATAATTGACCCTTACATGACGGATGATTTTCAAAATGGAAAAGGTCATTTATTAAACATTTGGTTTGAGTTATGTGGGCTAACATACAAAGGTGAACAGCCACAGTTTTTCCTATCTAACGTAGAAAAACAATTTTACAAGACAGCTTATCAACACAAAAAACCAATTTTAGCTATTCAGCCAAACGGGGGTGCATCAAATCAAAATATGTATTATAATTGGGCAAGAGATATTCCTGAACCTGTTATGGCTAAAATTATTAACAAATTCAAAAAGGATTATGAGATAGTTCATATCAAGAGAGCAGACCAAATGAACTATACAGATACTAAACAGGCTTTAGATGGCTTCAGAAGTATAGCCTATCTTCTGTCTATTTCAGAAAAATGTTTGCTTATTGATAGTTTTGCACAGCACTTAGCTAAAGCTGTAAATAAAAAAGCGGTTGTTCTTTGGTCAGCAACTGACCCTGAAATGTTTGGGTATGATTCGCATATAAATATAAAAGCAAACAAATACACTAAAGAACCCGAATATAATCATGGACACTATAAGCCTTTTGAACTTGTAGAACCAATCGAAAAATGTCCTTATCAAGATTTAAGTGAAATTTTCGATTATAATTTAGTTTATAACAAACTTAATTCGTATAATTAACGTATTTTTGTGTTAATTTGTATTTAATAATTTAATATCATGGCAAAAAGTAAACAAGAAACAAAAAAAATTACCAAAGAACAACTTGAAAAGTTACAAGAATTAGTTGGTAAAAACAATGATGCTAACAACAGAATGGCACAACTTTGTCTTAACAAGGAAAGAACTTTTAGAAATCTACAAAAAGAATTTGATGAAAGTTTTGAACTTATTGAGTTACAGATTAAAGAAACTAACGAAAATCAAAGAGAGTTTCTTCAAGAATTAGACACAACTTATGGTCAAGGCAAAAGCTATGACCTATCCACAGGGGAAATTAAAGATGTGGAGAAAAAAGATGAAAGTATTTAATTCTGCTGACAAAAAGATTCAGAAAACAATTTTTGAAAAACCTGAAGTCGTTGTAAAGATTTTAAGGGATAGTGGTGTTCGTGTATCTAACGAACCAACCCTTAGTGAAATAACTTCAAAAACATTTACAGAATTATACGAAAAGAAGAATTTAGACTTTGGAAGAAGGCTTGATATTCTTTTAACTACGGGTGAGTACAATAATGCTATTGGTATAGCCATAGCCATTGGCTCAAGTATTGTTTCGGGTATTTTGGGTTCTCGTCAAGCAAGAAAGCAAAGAGAACTTCAGATGAGAATAGCTACAGCTAATCTTGAGAATGAAAAGTTACTTGCTGAAGAACAAAACCGAATATACGGAGAAACAGAAAGAACAAAGATTTTAGCAAATTCTCTTACAAGTTTTAGAACAGCACTTCAAAGCGAAAGTACCGCAAGACAAAAAAATGTATATATATATTTAATTGCTCTTGGATTAGGTATTTCTATTATTTATGGTACTAACTTATTACTTTCAGAATAATGGCAAAGGGACAAGGAGGATTTAGCGGAGGTGATATTGCAGGGCAACTTATTGGAACTTTTATTTCAATTGGGTTTGCTCAAAATGATGCTAAAAAACAGCGAAAACTTCAAGAGAAGATTGCAAAAATGTCTCTTGAAAACCAACAAGTTATTGCTGATAGATTAGCACAAGCACAAACAAACATTGAAAAACAAAGAATAGCTTTTCAAATTTTAGCACTTGAAAACAATGCTAATTTAGTTAAAGAATTAGAAGCTGATAAAAACAAATCATTGATTGTCGTAGGAGTGGGAGTTATGGCTCTTGCGGTAGTTATATTTTTGGCGAAAAGAAAGAAATAATGGATAATCAAACAAAAAAATTACTTATAGTAGTTGGGATTGCTGTGGCAATCTTATGGTTTTGCAAACCCAAAAATAACATGGTAGATTCCATGAGAAAAGGTGGCTCTAAAAAATTAGAAGCACCAAAAACTTTAGATTCCAAATTAGCAGAACAGCAACATAATGGTTCAGTTGGAATACAAGCTATGAGAGATGCCATAAATAATGGCGAAACTAAAAAAGAACTTGACAAGCTAAACAGAATGCTTTTAAATGAAAACGGAGTTAAAGTTTATGTTATGTCAAACGGTAAATTATGTGCAAGAAACAGAAAGGGTAAAACAGTTGCTAAAGAAAAATAATAAATGGGAGTATATACACCGACAACAACAACTTATGCTAATGGGGTTGTAACCATAGAGAGTGAAGATGACACTCTGTATAGTACAATACAAGAAGCTGTTGCGGGTTCTCATAATTATCAAATTAATGAAATTTACTTAAAAGCAAATGACATCTCCCAAATTCTTCAACCTATAACATTTCAAAAATACGATTCAAACGGAGATATTCTTCAGGACAAAAGAGTACCTGCGGTAGACCCTTTTTCTTTTCAGCCATCTATGAAAATTAATTTTAAAAATAAAGACTACATTTTAGATGGTCGATTAGAGATTGAATATACAGTAAAAGGCGGAGAGGAAGTGTATTTTTATTTAGAAACAACTGTTTTTACAATGGTGCATTACTTGGAGAGGATAAAAGTATGCCCAAAGATTTTTTAAAAACCTACAATTTTTTTCAAGATTATGGAGAAAAAATAGAAATTGATTTTAATTATGAGGAAAGGGCAATACCTGAATGCACAGACCAAGAGGCGAGTGATTTCGGGACTTAAAACAGGAGATTTAATTAAAGTTCGTTTAGAGTATATTTTTCTACCTTTTCTTTATCATTACGGAATTATTAGCTTAGAAAATGGAAAAATTTATATTTATCATTTTTTAACTGATAAACAAAATAAACACGGTGGTAATTTAGTTAGAGAGGATTTTGAAGAATTTATAAAAGGAAAAGAAATTTTAGAAGTAGAAAGTTCAAATGTTAAAAAAGAAGATTTTTATAAAACATTAGAAAAGCTACAAAATACAAAATACGAATTTTTCACAAATAACTGTGAGCATTTTGTTAATTTTATAAAAGAAAAAAGATATGTTTCAAAACAATTGAAAACTTGGGGATTAGCACTTTCTCTTGGTATTGTTGCATATTTATTTATTAAGAAAAAATGAGTTACAAAGAGGCAATAAGTTTAAAACTTACAAATAACACATCTATTGACCAACCTATTGGAATACTTGGCGGTCAATCTTCAACATATCAAAACTCAAACAATAACATTTTAGTTGAGTGGGATTTAGCAGGTGAAACCTTTTCTGACACCACAGTTACACTTGATACTACTGTTCCTGTTACAGTAGATTTACCATCGCAAACTATTCAAGGGGTTGTAGATGCTTTAAATACAACAGATAAAGCTATTTTCACTACTTCAGGAACAAAAGTTTATGCAACTTCATTAAGAGATAGTAGTGTACAATCTGCTGACTTAACTGTAGGAACAAGCGGAACTTATACAGCAACAGTATTGGGGACAACAGCCAATGGCAAGGTATTTAGTCAATTCTCTCCATCAGCCATACTAAGTGCCTATGAAAGCCAAGTAAATAATACAGGTACAACTTTATACATAGACCCAAATGATACTGTAACAGCAGGTACACAATTCTATGATGATTCTTTTGGCAATACCGCATCAACAGTAACACAGTTTGCAACTCAAGGTCTTGGGTCTAATCCCAACATTCTTACAATACACAATGGAATTATAAATGAAGTAACCCCCCGAAGCAACCTCACAAACAATTTTAAAAGGAGTATCGCTACAATGCCTAATTTCAACAGAAGTACAGTTTTTACAGGAACAACGGGGATAACGTCAAAAGTCATCAAACAATGGGTGCTTTCTACAAATGGTAAATATGTATTTGCTATTGAAAATCAGGCTGTAATTTACAGGTGGACATTTACAACCGCATGGGATTTTTCAACTTTTGATAACACCTCAACTACATCACTTAACTTAAAAGGTCTTGACGGAACAATCGGAACTCAAAAAGGCTTGGCTATTAATCCTATTGGAAATAAATTATATTTTTATGATAATGGTAATGGTGGCTACAGAAGTGTGAGTTTAAGCACACCTTATGATTTATCAACCGCTACATTAGATAGTTTTTCAGCTAACGTAAGTACAGCAAGACAAATTTGTTGGAATAACGATGGTACATCTTTAGTAGGAATTGATAAAACAGACGGTATCAATATAAGCACTTATTCTACTCCATTTGATTTATCTTCTTACACATCTAATCAAAATGAGCCTACTATGACAACCTACATAAACCCTGCAAGAAGTAATGCATCTTGTGAGAGTTTAATTATTTCTCCTGATGGGACTAAGTGGTATGTTTTGTTTTTCTCTACAGGGACACCAAACGAGTTTGAAACTATAGAGTGTGATATAACTGATTATGGTGATATTACAACTCTAAGTCAAACAACCAACAATAGACAATTTGATGGAATATCAGAAGTTACAAACGGTTTATGGTGGAATGAAAACCAAACCGCTTTATTTTTTCATAATTCTGCTAATGCAGGTGATAGTGATATTTATAGAGTAGATTTTCCTGCACCTTAAAATTCATCATCTATATCCAACGATTTGGTGAGATTAGAATACAAAGGGTTTTTACCAACCATTTTACCTCTAATAAGATTTACGTTGTCAGATTCATCAACAACTATATAATCCCCACCCTCAACATGGTCATCATAAGATATGGCTTTTTGTAACTTTAAATCTTCTTTTGGTAGGGTTTTACTTAATTGTTTTAGGACTATTTTTTTTACAGTCCAATATTGCGGGTCTTTGGTATCATTAAAATATAAGTGGTTCGGAGTTTTCTGCATTTTAATAATTTGAGAAATTTCTGTTTTAGACATCACTTTAAATACAATATCATCATCATTTAGCTTTACACAAGCATAAATGTATTTTATATTTTCAGCTTTTTTTACAGCTTTTTCCGAAGGTATATGGGTTAGCTTGGGGTTTATACCTAATTCATACTCAAAATCATCTCCATCAAATACAACCTCTGTCCAAACCTTCTTTATCTTGTTACTACGATACAATAAAGTAATAAGACCTTTGTAGCCAATTATTGGAGTTATTGAATTTTTGAAAGGAATGAAAAAAAACTCACCAACTAACTCACTTGGATTTAATCCTAACTCGGCACAATGCAAAATAGATGCAAATAGAGATGCGGGATTTTTTTGAAATGCTGATTGAAGCTGTGGGCTTCTTTTTAATTCAGTAACCATTATTTGTTTGAATTTTGCAGGACTTATTGGACTATCCTCAAGTAATTCAGTAAAGTTTTTCTTTTCGTATTTTTCTATTGTGTTTTGAAAGTTTGTAATTAGTTGTTTCATTTTTGGTTTTGTTACGTTATTTTTTCATGTTCAAGCCTTAAAAGGTCTGACATTTTTTTATTTTTTATCTTTATTTTAGATTCTACATCTCTAATTTCTTTTAATAATTTTTCACCATCCCCAATCGAAAGTTGGCTTTTGATTAAAAAGTTTTTTAAAGACTTTTGGTATCTTTTTAAAGCTATAATTTTTAATTCATGTCTGTACATTCTTGCACTTGATTTTTCTAATGACATATTAATAATATACGGTTTCAATCAATGGTAATTTGGTGGCATATTCACAATCGTCAAACAAAGGACACTTAGAACAGTTTTTAAGGCTTGGTTTGGCTTTAAAAATCTTATCTAATGGATTACTATTAATTTGGTTATATACAAAGGCTACGTTGTTCTTATGAAGTTCTAAGGTGCTTTCATCAATAACTTGTTTGATTATTTTTGCTTGTTTGGGATTAGATTGTGAAAAAACAAAGTAATAAAAGTCAAAATCTTCAGGTTCATGATTTAAACAATCTTTTGCCAACAGAGTATATTGTACCCCCTGTATCATTAATTTATGCTTTTCTGTTAAGGAGTTTGTTTCCCATCCTCTTTCATCCCATTTATTATCTATAAGACCGCTATATTTTAAATCTATAAAACAATATCTATCATTCCATTTTGCATAAATATCTGCGATACCATTCATTTGTTCGTTTTTCAAAGAAACTCCTACATCAATAATTTCTATTCCATATTCTTTGACAACATCTTTAAAATACATAGCACTATCTTCTGCCCTTTGAAAAGGTGCAGATAGTTTTTCACGGGCTGTTCCTTTATAACTGAATTTAGGTTGGGGTACTTTTCCGTTTCTTGGTAAAGACCCCGTGCATTTATATTCAAAATAGTTACCCAAGTCCATTGCTTCGCTACTTGGAAACTCTACACCCTCAAAATACTTTGCTTTTATTTGTAAACCACAAACATCTACAAAATCAGATTTGTAATCTGAAAAATCTTTTAAAAATGATTGGCTAATTCTGTGCATTATTTATTTTTTTAAATTCATTTTCTTCAATCCAACCATCAGAAGTAACATCTGTTCCAACCCAAATATGATTTTTTCCGTGTCTTTTTCTTTGTGAAACTCCTTTTACAGGCATTTCAATTCTAACATCAATAAGATGTTTCAAATTCAAAACTTCAGTTTTTTGAGACAGATGTTGTAACATATTGTCTGCTTCATCCTTGGAATAAGCCTCCATTATTACAGGTTTGGGATTACCCATAAAAAAATACTTATAGAATTTCATTTTTGGTTTCGACCAATCCTTCATAGTAAATATTTAGCTGATTATATAAAACATAAGTTAAAATCCCTGTTTCTTTGAATTTATCATGTCCTGAAGATTTAATATGAAAATTGTAAAAATTTTCAATTAGACGAACCAAACCGTCATAATGTTCGTTGCAATTACGATTTGAACGAATTATTGCAGATATTTTCTCAAAGTGCTGTACAAGTTGTTCCATTTCGTGTTAATTTTGATTTACCCTGTATTGTGTCTAATTAGGGTAATTAGTTTCTTGGATAGGGGGGTCTCGTTAGAGACCTCCTTTTTTCATACACATAGTTTATATTTATTTTCATAATACTTTTTAATTCCATAAGAGAGCAAAACCTTTTTCATAAGTAAAAACAAAAAGTCTTTATCATTTTTATTCAAGTCTGAAAAAGTTTCTTTAACCACTTCATCTTTAGATTTTTTGATTCCATAATACAAAAGTTCCATCATAAATTCAGATAATGCTACTTCTCTTATTGGGAGTTCATCAGTTATATATTCTGTAATCATAACATCTTTAAAAAAATGCATAAAATTACTATCCCTTAATAATTCATCAATAAGAATAGCGGTCTCCCTATTTTTATTATCGTGTGCTACATCAAGCAATGAATCAGTAGCCCTATCATCTATCTCCTGAAAAAAAACATTCCAATCTCTTTGCGTTATCATTAAAAATCTTTAAAGGCAAATGGTTTGCCTAAAGAAATTTTTTTGCAATACGTTAAAAGTGCATTATAGTATTTTAAAGCATCTAAACGATTTTTAGCAACGACTTTCCCATAGAAAAACCAATAGTAATTACCATTGTTATCTAATACTCCAAATTTATAATTTGTTTTTGAATTAAGGAAAAAATTTTCGTCAATAATGCTTAAAACAGCCATAGGATAACCCCTTTCAGTAAATTCATCTAATTTGAATTTATGAGACTTTTCTTCTTCAGTAAATGGTATGATTTTAAATTCCACCTCTGTCATATTTTAATTACACATGGCAAATATATAAAAAATTATTTTACACAACAATAATTATTTTAAAAAATAAAATTATTGTAAAAAATAAAATTATTAATATTCTAACTGCTTGAATAACATATCTTTAGATGAAAAGTATGCTGTTACTTTTTTTACATTTTCAGGAGTATCTCTATAATAAATACAATCGGTTTTCCAACAATCAAAGTCATCTCCAAGTAAAACAGAGCATTCGTACATAAGCTGATAACAAAAATATCTAATATATTTATATATCATTCTTTTATTTTCATCACCCTCATCAACACAAACTCTTTCTCCCATGTATTTACCATCGTATCTTGTAAAATGTTTTTTTCTACCCAAGACAGACAAAGTTGCTAATCTAAGGGCTTTAGATGGGCTTTTAAGACCTTTTTCATAAGTATCTTCACTAATTATACCTTTTATCATAGCTATTCTCCAATACGCATGGTCAAGGTCAGTTCCTGTTACTTTTCCTTTGTTATGGTCATAATCAAGATTATATTCAGTAACATCATGTTTTGGAGGAAGTGCAATTTTTTTTCTACCCTGTAGCCATTTAGATACATCTTTGTCTACGCTTTTAAACATGAATAAATAGTTGCGAGGAAAATTTCTCGAATGCGGAAAATAAAACATTGTATTCTCAAAAATAATTTGAGTAGATTCAGATGTTTTTTTTAAAAAGAATTTTGTGTTTTTATTTTTTAAAGTCCTAATTAATCTATTAGGATTTGAAAACATCATTTTAGTTATTTCATAATTATATGAACTCATTGTGTCTAACAAGTTTTATATTATTCCCCCTTCTTTATACATATTCTCAATTTTTTCACGACCCTTTCTATATTCAGCTTTTGTAATTAGACCAAGTTTAAATTCTTCTAAAAGGATTTCTTTTGCTTTATTTTTATCTGCAAGAGGTGTTCTTTTTTCTTTAGTTTTAGGTTGAGTTGTCTTTTTTGATTTTGTTGGTCTTTTTTGGGCTTTGGCTTTTTTTAGTTTTTGTCTTTTAGTTTGTCTTTTTTTAGATTGTACTTTTTTAATACGTTCCACCCTTCCCGTGTCTTTGGTCGGGGCTTCTCTATCTTCAACAACTTCGCCTTCAATTACTAAAGGTTTATTTTCATCAGAAATAACAAAATCTATAAAATAAGAACAGTTTGAACCATCGTCTTTTTTATTTGGAACTACTTTTATGATACCCACAAAAAACAATCCACTATTATTGTTCATGTATTCTCTTATCTTTTCAATAATAGGCTGTACATCAATTTCAGTATTTATGTTTTGGGCTTGGTCTATCCTTGTTCTTCCAAAATCAGAACCCCCATTAACTCTTATTTGAACATTATTTGGAAGCCCTTGAACAGTATTTTCAATATCCCACCATTCTGTAGAAACTATATCTGCTTTATTAACAGCAAAAACGGAAAAGCAAGGTGAAACTTTTTTTGGAGGTGTTGTACCTAAAGCTAAACCTATTTCTTTTTTTATGTCAGCAACTTTGACTTGATTTACTGACTTGCCTTTAAATTTAGGATATACGTTAGCCGAAGTCCATTTTTGGATTTCATTCCACTTCTCGGGTCTACCCTGTTTCTCAAATTCTTTTTTGACTTGCTTTGCACATTTGTTGAACAAACGCAAACCATTATTTTTGGGTAATTTCGGCATTTTTACCTTTAAGTATTAGGATTTAATAAAAGATTATCGTTATTTTGTTTTTCCAACGCAAGTTCCATTCATCATCGTTGGTTTTGATTACACAAAGAAAGCCACTTATTGTTCCTCATTAGGTGGCTTTTTATATTTCTTAATAGAAGATTTAGAAACCCCAAAATGTTTTACAGCATCAGCTATAGAGTTCTCTTTACAAAACTCATAAATTTTTTCGGCAGTATCACTATCTATTCTGTTATTTTTAAAGCCAATATCTGTTAAATCGTGCTTTTTACAATGATAGTTTATAGTGCTTTTAGCACATTCTAATTCTTTTGCAATTTCGTTGTAAGTTTTACCTTCTTCACGCAACGATAATATTGCGTTTTTTATTTGTCGTGGTCTTGCCATTTTGTGATTTTTTAAGTTTCTTTAAAAGTTGGACTAAAGTACGACTTTTTATGTAAGGGGCAAAAAAAAATAGAATATTATTTCTATCTTTTCTCATACTTTATGTAAAAAAAAATTAAATATTTGTTTTAATTACAGTAAACCAATTATACTTATTATCTTTTAATACCCCTCTATCATCTGTTCTAAGAACTTTCTTAGTTACCGAATCATTTACATTTCCTCCAATTACTTCTATTTCATTCTTTTTCTTTTTTACAACTAAATCACAATGTGAAAGATAACTTCTTGTAGTATCGTAATTTACACCGCTTTCTCTTGAATAACAAACCAAATCACCCACTTTAGGTGCTATTTCTTCAACTCTATAACCTACAAATGGTTCGTTTGTTTTTCCTTTTTTTCTGTTAGCTATACTATCTCTTATGTAGTTTGTGTGAGCAGAACTATAAACAAAATCTTTTCCTGCACCCGCTTTTTTCATTATAAAAGAAATAAAAGCACTTGACCATGGAACTTTTCTATCTTCACCATCATATCGTTTACCTGTTCCCTCTCTCCAATACTTGCCAACTCTTTCGGCATAACCTCTATCAGCTTCAAAGCCACCTTTTTTTGTTTGAGTACCATCCTTTTGAATAGTAGGCTCTCCCCAACCTTGCCATTCATAATTAGCTATTGAGACAACTCTATATTTCACTAAAATTTTGCGAAGTATAAATGCTAATGCAGTACCACCAATGGCAATACCAAGACCATAGTATAGCCAAACCTTTTTCATAGATTAAAATTTACCTTCAATAAATTCTTTATAGAAAGATTCTGAAACCTGTCCTTTAACAGCTTCGGGGTGCATTCCTTTAAAAACATCAAATGGAGATTGTTCAGAAAGAACAGCACTTTCAGTTAAATTACCAAATTTACCATCTACAACTAAATTATATCCACTCGCATTATTTAAATATCTTTGTAAAGATTTAACTTTTTCTCCACCGCTTCCTTTTTTTAACGGGAATCCTTTGTCTGTATATTTTCCACTAATTGTTGATACAATTTCTTTTGGTGCATTTACGACTGTATTTTTAATATCTTCAAATCCCTCATTAAAAGTAACAGGTTTTTTCTTAAGTAAAGAATAAACTAAATAGCCAACACCTGCTGTGGCTACCCCTCCTAATGTTAAATAAATTATCTTTTTTGTTGTCATTTTAATTAAATTTATGTTGTAAGTATATTAGAATCTTTGATAAAAGTACCACCTACTTTTCTAAATCCTAAACTATTAATTTTTCTTTCTACTTCGTCTCTATCCTTTTTTATTGAATTTGCCTTTCTTTTGCGATAAGAATTAAGGGGACTATTTGGATTTCTTCTATAAATAGGATTATTTTCTACTTTAGAAATTTCTTTTTGATATAGCTTATCGTATTCTTCATATTGGTCAAGATAAAACTGTGCTTCCTCTGTCTTAGTGTCTTTTACTTCTTGGTTTTCTAAAATAGCAACTTTATTTTCATAAAATTCTCCGTATTTAGCTTTTTGTTCAGCAGTCATGGGTAATTTAGTTACTTTTCCTTTCCTTTTTCTAAAAAACAAGAAATAAGCTAAAACTCCTGATAATGCTAATCCTGAAAATAAATAAACTTTTTTCATTATACTATCTTAAAACACTTCCTTTTATAAAATTGCCATTTGAATAAACATATCCAAAACTTTCTAATCTACACAAATATTCATTTAATTGTGGAATATAGTCTTGGTTTTTTCTTGAACCATATTTCATTGAATATTGTAAGGCTGATATTCCTTTTTTTGGTTTAGGCTCAACAACACAAGGATTTTGAGCAGTTGAATGGTTATAATATGGAGGATATATATAAGTTGCATTTCCAAATCCTCTATTTGGATTTCTTACTTTATTTTCCTTTCTCCACAAAGCATAAAGGTCATTAAATTTATCTAAATAAAATTTAGCTTCTTCAGTATTATCTGAAACGACAGTAGAATCCATTGACGAATTTACAGAGGCTGTTTCTAAAACTTTGTCGTTTTCTATATTAGGCTCATCAGGGGCTACATCAATTAATTTTGCCTTTTCTTTTTTTGGTTTTAAAAACAGGTATGCTAATACACCTGATAGTGCTAAACCTGATAATAAATATATTTTTTTCATCTTCATAATTTTATCCTAATACTGTTCCTGCTTTTACATATCTTTCTCCGACTTTTGCCCAACCTAATTTTGCTAACTTATTTTCTATTGGTTTTATATCAGCTTGATATTTTTGTTTTTTCCGTGCCATGCAATCTCTCCTGTATCTTTTTGATTTACAACCTGATGTGCTTTCAGAAAGTTTTTTTAAATCTTTAATTTGTTTTATTAAAAAGTTTGCTTCTTTTACTGATGTGTCTTGAGTATAAAAATTTGATAACGGGTCTTTTTCAACAGTACTCTGAACTGAAGAACCGTCTTTTTCTTCTCTTACAATAGTTGCACCTAAAAAACTCTGTTCAGGTTTTGATGGTGCTGAATCAGGAATGGGTGGTTTAGAAACCATTGTAGGCATTTGTTCAGGTTTTCTTTTCATAAAGTAATAACCCAATGCTACCCCGCCACCTAAAAGACCAAAAAGTAAAATCTTGTTTTTCATAATATTATCCTAATACTGTTCCTGCTTTTACAAATCTATCACCGACCTTTACCCAACCTAAACTTGCAATTTTATCTAAAAGAGGCTGTATTTCTTCTCTTTGCATTTTCTCCGCTTTGATTTTTCTGTTACGAATATGTGTTTGATTACCACAATTCCTTCCTCTACAATCTGCGTTAGTTCTATGATTATTAGCTATTCTGATTAATTCTTTTACTTGTTTTATATACATTTCTGCTTCTTTTATAGAAGTGTCTTGAGTATAAAAGTTTGATAACGGGTCTTTTTTCACAGTAGTTTGTACTGAAGAACCGTCTTTTTCTTTCCTAACTATAGTTGCACCTAAAAAACTCTGTTCAGGTTTTGATGGTGCTGAATCAGGAATGGGTGGTTTAGAAATCATTGTAGGCATTTGTTCAGGCTTTCTTTTCAGAAAGTAATAACCTAATGCTACTCCGCCACCTAAAAGACCAATAAGTAAAATTTTGTTTTTCATTTTCTTTTTTTCATAAAATATACTGTAGCACCAACAACAACTACTGCACCTAATATGTACATAAGTTTTTTGTTTCTTCCTGCTGTTGCTACGCTTTTAGTTTTAGCATCAATAACCGCTTGTTCTTCTTTTGTGTATGTTTTAACTGCCATAATTACTTAATTAAAATTTATTTAAACTTTTTATATGCAAAATATCCTGCTACCGCAATAGCAACATAAATAATCCATTTTTTGTTTTTTAAAGGGTCTCCAAAACCTTGAGGTGATTTTGCCTTATCAGAAACAAATTCAAAATCATCACGAGATAACTCCATAAAAGGAGTTCCGCCTATTGACTGAAATTTAGGCATTGGTGGTATTCCTGTACTATTTTTTTGAGAACTTGAAATAAAAAATTTCTTTGTAGTTGTTCCTTGTGGATTACCTCTACCTGAAACTGTAAAATCATATTCATCAACAAATAAAGTCTGACCCTTTAAATGTTGTGGAATACCTGTTGTACTTGCACTACCTTTTAAATCGTTTAATATTTTTGCCTTTTTTGAACCTATATAGGTGTAATTCATACTGCTCATAATGTTTTTTTTAAATAGGATATTTTTTACAATTTAAAGTACACCAACCAAAACAAAATCTTTTGAATGTAATTTTGTAAACTAATCTGCAAAATAGTTTTTTCATTTTCTTCTACCTTGA
>Ga0213860_10000584_pt1 | contig 14649 bp, 3 predicted proteins | sample PICome_3_FD_160118 | JGI IMG/M metagenome (GOLD analysis project Ga0213860, IMG submission 160118) | Coastal seawater microbial communities near Pivers Island, North Carolina, United States - PICO550 | ecosystem: Environmental > Aquatic > Marine > Coastal | place: USA: North Carolina | collected...
CCTGCGGCCGCTCGGCAGCTGTGACCTTCAGGACCGGCCCCCGAGTGGATCAATGGACACCTCCATGCGGTGGTCGCCGTCCTTGTCAGCCGCCCCGGCGGAGGCAAGGTTTGTTCGATCCAGGACCTCTCCTCCCGCAGATCGCCCTCAGTGGGGAGAGGTGGGGCCCTTCCTCCCGCAGACTGCCCTCAGTGGGGAAGGGCGATCCCGTCAGGAGGTCGCTCCGTGCGATTCGGCTCCCCCCGTAGACTGCCCTCAGTGGGGAGCCCTCCTTTCCCTGGGCGCACATGGTGGTGGTGGCGATGAACTCCCAAACCGGCGAAGGCATGGGCAGCTCGAGGAGGCGACCGCTGGCCCTCTCCAGTCGGACTGATGACCCGAACAGCAACCAAATCAATGCCAAGCTCAACGTCTCTACCCGTGGCGCGAACCGACGCAACCGCGGAGGTGTTAATCGCTGTCGCCAAACAGCCAGGCGGAGGGCAACCTCGTTAGGAGGCTAGAGGTCTCCCTTCCGCTGAAGGGAGGATCGCCCTGCCACGGTTATGCGAGCGACGCCAGCTTGCGAGACGTTCGAATGAGCATCGGGACACGCGACCTATGGAGACCCAGTCAGAGGCAAGCGCGGGCGCTGCCCAAGCGGATCGCCGGCAACCAGTGCCGCCCGCACCTGGCGCGACCGCCTTTAAGTGCGGGCGGCCCGTGACTTTGCTCCATCAAACGGGACAAGGCAAAAGCACAGTTGCACAGATACATGCCGATGGCGCGACTCCCCCCGCAGATCGCCCTCAGTGGGGAGTCCGCGACAACGGTGACGGAGCGCAGTCGGGAGTTTCTTTGGCTCGCGCCAGGGCGCTCGTTGCTCCTCCGTCTCTTTGTATCTTCCATACTGCGATTTTCAGAAGACGTATGGTTCTTGCACGCGTGCAAGATTGAGTGTCTTCTGCCGCAGTCCCCTTTGATGGGAGGCCCCAGGGTGGGGGCCACCTCGAATCCACTGCCGGGGTTCGAGCGGAGGGGCCCTGGATCTACCTGTCCGTGGGGCCCCGCTACCTTCATTAGAACCGATCACCGTACGCAGCAACCGTCCATCGGCCGCCGCCGTTTGAGCACCAATGTTACGCTGCCACGACAACGCGCGCCTTATCCGCGCGATACGATAGATTAGCAGGTCCGAACCACAAGTTTGACCGTCGGAGCGCCGCGTCGGCGCTCTATCGGGCACGCTCTCGTGCTTCGCTGTGACGCGGGAGAGAGCGGAGCCTAGAGACTACACCCCGCCGAGAACCGACGCCGCGACGCGATGCCTGACCTCGCAGTCGCCGAGCTCAGCATTCCGACCGAACAAATCTATGACCCGGCAAAACCACTAGTGCTCCCCGTCAATTCACCCGTGGTAGCATCTACCAGGCGCTTCATCCCCTGGTCTACGGTAAGCAATCCGGGCATCCTCAACCTTCCTGCCCCTCCGCCTGGAATGCAAGCGGCGTGGGTCCAGATCGCTCAGTGGGCCGCCATCAGTGGCTTCCTCCCGTTTATGGAGCTAGATCCCGTGGCAGCCACACACTTTGAGAGGCTCAGCGTGCTACGGCTATCCATCCAAGCCACAGCATGGCGCCGCATCCTCGGTGCTCTGTCCGATCTCGGCATGTTTGGCTCAGTGCATGTGGACGAAGACGCATTCCGAACAGCATGCACCCAGGCACTTCGCTCCCGCCAAATCCCGATGCCCGAGCTCTACCTACAGTGGGGCGACCTAGGGCAATCCGAAGCGATCATGCCCTTGGGACCAGCACCATCGGCGGAGGCAAAGACCGTCGACTTCCTGCAGTACACGATGGTTGGAGCTCTCTGCGACCCTACGGCCGATGTCCCATTTGCAACCCTGTCTGACCTGACCCGCTGCCTGGGGCCTGTCTTTACTGCAGTGGCGCGCACGGATCCCATGGGTACCGTCGTCGTGGGCGCGGCCGCCCTCATCGCCGCTGTCGACCACCTCACTCCGCGAGCGGGCGACCGCCATCCCGCGCTGCTCGCGCGGCACGTGATTAGCATGCTGAAGACTACCCGCGCGAGTTTCCCGACCTGTCTGATGAACAACTCGTTCCAGGACTACTCCGCGGAGGTTGAGACTCGTGCCGAATATGTCGGAGGGACCACTGTGGTGCGCGACCGGATTGCCGAGCAGCGATGTCCGCGTGCCATCGCAGTCAAAGCGCCGACGCTCAGCACCCTACTCCGTTCGCTACCTCAACCCGCAACCCCAGCAGCCGTCTACGAAGCCTACAGACAGCTGGTCTCGCTCTACTTTCCGACGGACAAGCGCGCTATGGACCTGCTCCTCGCCGATCTAGACTCCCAGCTACGCTCACGCCTGCCCACCTACCAGCACGCGCTGACCAGCGGGAAGTCATTCGCTTCGATCTTGGCTGATCTGCGCAAGCTCAACGACTCTCTGGGCGATTCCCCGGGGAAGGCATCCGTCATGACGCCGATGTGCGACTCCGAGGACACCGCGTTGGGCAAGCTTGACCGTGCGCCGGCTGGCCTTCCAGACGTCTCGCTCCGAGAGGCCATCCACGGGGCTCCTTTCCAAAATGCGGCCCGCAAGATTGTCGGCATCGACCTCGCCACCCCGAATGGCCCGTTAGAGGTTATCAAGGCGGTATTCATGAGCGAGTCGATGCTCTTACAACGCTACGTGACGTTCCAGGAGACTGCACTCGCCACTAAGCACGAGGTCTTTGGCATAATCCAGGGAGTGCGGCACCACCTCGGACGCTACCTCGGGTCGGTCGTCTCGGTGGAGAACGGAAGCGTTCCACCCGGCTTGGAGGACTTCTCCATGGGGGAGACCGAGAGACAGATGCATGCGCAGCGCATCGCCTCAAAGACCACGTCGATCACGCGCTTCGCCGACCTTCCGCTGGTGCCCAAGCACGAGCTGGTGCTGCGGTGCCACTATGCATCGGTTGACCTCTACAACGCCCCGGGAGGCGCGAGCGAGGTCGCGGCGCTCAAGGCCAACAAGAAGGGACACATGGTCGAGGCTGTCCCAGTGTCGGTGCAGTTCCGGGATGCTCACGTGCTCCGCCGAATCCAAGCCTACTGGGGCCCCTTCTTCACCGCCCGCGGCTTCAACGCGGAATCGAGCACGACCCATCACACCTTCCACTCGCTGCTGGACGTGATCATCAACTTCATCGACCAGGGCACATACAAAGGGGGCGCCGAGCTCGAGGCACACCTCGACTTGGCATCGGAGGTGCTTCAGCAGCAGCTGGAGGCGAGCGGGCAAGAGCACCGCGCCCTGCTGCGCCACGCGCAGCCAGCCAACGCGAAGTTCGACTACTTTTGCGCTCGCAACACGACCGCTCTGGGAAAGATCGAGACGCGCATCGCGTCCAACCAGTCTGTCGCGGCGTTCAAGAAGGCACTCGGCCTAGTGGATAATACGCCACTGAAGCTACAGCTGCAGCCGGGGACGCGCAGCAGCGGCGAGAGCTCCTCCGGCATGGGTGGGAGGCTACCTCGACCACCGAGCCCGCACCCACGCCGCGAAGCCAGCCGCTCCCCCCCGCCTGGGCGTGGGCAGAACGAGCGCGGACGCTCGCCTGACGCGACTCGGGGCCCCGGCTCCGCCCCAGGCTCGAGGAGTAGCTTGGTCGAGCGCAAGTCAGGCAAGCTGATCATCGGGGACCCGACCCGCAACCGTGAGGAGTACGACATCGAGGGCATCGCGAGGCACCTCGGCGTTGCGACTTCCAAGCTGTGCCCCAGTCGCTTCTCCGTCAAGCCCGGCGCGGCGGCGCTAGCGCTATGCGACCAGTGGGGCAAAGCAGGGCACGAGCACGCGACGTCGGCGGCCCACGCTCCGCTCCAAGGTTTCGACCTCGCCCACTACCGCGAGCACTTCATGCGCATCGTCGAGCCCAAGCGGTCAGGGGGCGAGCGGCGCGACCGCAGCCGGAGCCGGAGCCGCAGCGGCAGCCGCAGCGGCAGCCGCAGGCGGCAGGATTTTCAGGAGCCGACGTCCGCTTAGCCGGAGGGCAGGTCGTCGGCGAATCGCCCTCCAGAACAACCGCCATCGCCTGCTGCATCGCGACAGCTATCAGCCTGGCCGCGGCGGCTATGCTGAGCCAGACGTGGTCGCGTCTGCTGGCGGTGACAGCTGCCGGCGCCGCTGGCTGGGCACTGCGAGGGCGACGCGCCTATCCGTGCGTCGGTGGTCGCGGGGGAGCTGATGCTGAGGCGCGGGTTTCCGAGCGATTGGGCCCGTCAGCGCAATCCGCCTCGGCGAAGGGCCTGGTCGACTTTGAAAGCTCCATCACCGCGCGACTCGCTCCGCCACCTCTGCGAGGGCGACGGGCCTGCGTCGCGCCCGTCTCGCCTTCGCCGGCGCGATCTGCGGGGTCGGCAACCCCACCGTCGCCTCCGCCTTCTCCAGGGCCCTCGCGCCCGCTCGAAGAGGACGCCGAGGCGCTGCAGCGACAGGCCTGGTCGACCTTTTCCTTTCCAATCGTGTGCGTGGAAGAGCTCAGGCGCCTCATGGCGCTGCCCTACGGAGCTCCTACGGGGTGCACGGTCTGCGAGTTCTCCGCAACTATCCGAGAGGAGCAGCGACGGCGCGGGCGCACCTTTATCTCGATCGATGTGCGCGACACGCGAATCCCTGGTCTGCACTTCCGCGGTGACTTTCGCCTGGTACTCCATCTCTTCCACTGGCCGGATGGTGTCTTTTGTTTCACGCCATGCACCCACATGCTCCGGCGAGACGACTACCTGGCGGTCAAAATGCGGGACGGACGGGCGCTGCACGGCCTCCTCCTCTTCATTTTCGCCTTTTGCGCGGACAGCGGATGCGTTTTCCTTGAACAGCCTGACACGATCGTATCGGACTACTTCGTCACCTATTCCTCAGACTTCCGCGCGTGCGACGCTGGCGACCCATGGACGAAGAGGTTCCAAATATACCTGCGAGGGGCTGGCAGTGAGACGCTGGAGATCGACCCAAGCCAGCGCGTTGACGGTCAGCGACGGGACGACGGCAACTTCCGACGACAGTTCAAAGACGCGGAGGCCAGGGACCTCTTTCGCAGCTCTTGGGCAGACTTCCCCAACACAGCGGCGCTCGTTGTGGACCAGGTTCGACCTGGCAAGTCCGCCCTCCGCCCGCTCAACTACCAGTGGGTGGTCGAGACGGTGGCGATTCGCTGGCACGCCGCCGGCCTACCGCTATTCAACCGCTACTGGGAGCGAAGCGGCATCTTCTCTCCCGAGACCGAGACCTACTCGAGCGAGCGAGGGCGAGGCGACGGACGCCGCCTAGAAGGGGTCACACCCTTAAGCCTTCGGGTGGACTGGCCGATCGGCAGCCCGTGCGTCGAAGCGCGCGACGTCGACCCAACGATACTGCCGTTCCACATGCTAACCCTACTAGGTGCCGTCATGGAGAGCGACGGTGGCATAGCGACCTCGAGATGGGCGACCCTGCTGCTCCACGCGCGGCGCGTCGCACCCCCTCATGGGGCGGCGGTTGAGGCTTCGCTGCAGCGGTGCGCCGAGGCCGCAGCCAGCCTCGACGGGGAGCGGGCTCGAGGCGGCGAGGGGACAGCGGACCCTGCGCCAGCAGCGAGCTCCGCGCTCGCTCGGGTGGACCTGCCCCAGGCGGCGCACAAGCTGCCCCTGTGGAGCGTGCAGGCGGCGATGTCGACTTCGGGAGTCCTACTGGCGGTCGTCGCCTGCGCGGCCCAACCACTCCTCCTCGCCCACGCTCACGGGATGCAGATCTTCGGCGCAGAGCTGACATTCGACGCGCCCAGCGCGCCGATAATTAGGCGCTGGATCTCGGCCCTGGGTTGCGCCGGCCTCGCCACTCTTCCACTAGGGCGCTACCAGGGCGCGGCCTCGCTCGTCGCACTTCCAGTGGCCGGGCAGCCGAACGAGGAGCTCGTGTGCCGTTCTCGCGCAGTCAGATTGCGGCGGATCACATCCGGGGCCGCATTCCTCTGGTGCACGCTGGCGGCGCTAGCGGGCACGCCAGTCGCGGACATTGCGGCTCGAGCCTTCACGGGCATCGGCGGTCACGCCCACGGCGTCGAGATGCTCTCCTCGGAGGTGCGCACGCCTGGCGTGAGCTTCTCGTTGGGCCGCATGTCGCTGGAGGACATCGCGAAGACTCACCGCGTCGACCAGGGACCGGCTCCGCTCGGCTACGACGCTCTGAGGGAGAACCTGCTCGCGAACCAGCATCTGCGCGACAGGCTGCTCAACGACGGGTCGGCAGACGATGCGCGCTGGGCGGAAAGGATATTGGACATCGACCCAGGAGACATACCGCCCGACCTGTTCGCGGACCTGCCCAACTTTGACGCTTCCAGCCTCGACGACCTGACTTTCTCCGAGCCGTACGAACCGGTAGAGGAGGCGTGGCTACCGCGGCAGCCCCAGCAGGACATGTCGCCCACGCCGTTCTGCGTTCGACGGGTGACGGACTTCATCTGCGACCCAAGGGCGCGACGGCGTGTCGAGCGCTTCTTCGCTGAGTCGCGGGACGACCTGCTCAATATCCATCAGTACGGGGCGAGTGCGGAACGACGGCGTCCGAGCACGGTGGTGGTCACGCAAGAGCAGCACTGCCCCTGGGCGCGCGGCCGCTACTTCGACTGCACGTTCAGCGCCTCCGACTGCTGCGTCCCGCTCGACTTCCACGCGCCCTTCAGATCGCACCTGAACCTGGAAATGCTCAGGCGCGAACTGGCGGATTACCCAGACCAGCGACTGCTGAGCAATCTCGTCGAGGGAGTTCGGATAGAGGCCGACGTGGAGCTCAACGCGGTGCTAATGCCCCACCTCGAGTCGCTTCCTCTCGGGTTTGCGTCGGTCGCAAAGGAGCTCGGCCGTATGGCCGCCCCCCCACTGCAGTGGTATTGGCTCAACGCGACACCGCCGTACTGGCCCTGCTACCTCAACGGAAAAGGGGCAGTCTCCCGCAAGCTGGAGAAAGACAGATATCGACCGACCACAGAGGCTGGAGCGCCGCGCAAGGAGATGTACGGGACGGGCGGGCGCCGCGTCCTCTCCCTTAACCAGGCCTCCCGCCTGCGGTACCTTCCTCTCCACTATGCGGCCGACAGGCGCCCAGAAATGCAAGCCTGGTTAGCAATCAAAGGGCTGCCCGTCCCCCAAGAAATCGCGGACCTTTCATTGGAGGAGCGGCTCACTACCAGCAAATTCCCAAAGGAGGTCAAACCCACCGTGTCGCACCTCCGGCGAGACGCGACCAGACTACGGCGTGACGCCCACCTACTCAGGGAGCCGATATACCTGCTGACAGACGACGCCAAAGACTACTTCCCGCAATTTGGCTTCGCGCCCGAGGAATATCCAAAGTTTACGGGAGTATTCTTGCGCAGCGCTGTGGAGAAGCTCAGCTTTGCGGAGTCGGCGGGTAATGGTGAGCTGTCGTTTGTCTCGGAGAGAGTCCTCGGGTTCGGATGCCACGCGGCTTCCAACATAGCCCAGCGCGCGTCGGAGGCATTGCTGCACATATTCCGCCGACGCATGGATCGGCTGGAGGCCGAACACCTGTGCGCGACGTGCGACCCGCGACCGGCGTTCCAGCGGTGGCGCGAGGGGAGGCTTCGTCTACAGAAGCGGCGCGAAGTCAAGGGCAACCAGATGCGGCTCTACACGAGCCTCATGTACACCGACGACGTCGTTCACGTGGTGGTCGGAGTCCCGAGGGCCCTTCGTCTCATCCGCGAATGGCGGGCGTTCCTCGAAGAGGTCGGGCTCATGATGGCGATCCCAGAGAAGCGAACGCTCGGCGTGTGGGCCCCTTGGCTCGGTGTCAACTTCTACCCGATGCTCGGATTGGCTACGATCCCAACGGCCAAGTTGCTGCGAGCTATGGATGCGCTGCAGGACACGCTCGAGGGGTCGATCACTTTCGACAGATACCGCTCCCTCATCGGTCTGCTAGAGCACATCCGCTCCCTCTTCGGACTTAAGAGAAACATCATGTTCGGCCTCTACGAGCCGCACAACCTCGAGACGGGTGTGGCTGCCTTCGGTCCGTCGGCCGTAGTGGCCCCCTCCGACTTGATGTGGAAGCAGCTGCTGGCGTGGGCCTCTCGACTCGCCACCTGCGGCGGCATCTCCTTCCTCAGCGCCATGGACGGAGCCGCACCCAGGGCAAAGGGCCTCACGGCCGTAGTCACCTCCGACGCCGCCAACGATGCGACAGCTGCTGGCCTCGGGGGATTCTGCCATGGGTTCTATTGGCGCCTCTCCCTCAGCACGAGCGCGGCCGCCGTGATGCATATCACGCTGCTCGAGTTCCTCGCGTGTGCATTCGGGTTCATCGTCTTCAGGAAACTCCTGCAGCGCTTCTCGCGGGTCGTCTTCCTCAGCGACGCTATCTCCACCCCTTACGCCCTTTCGCGGGAATCGGAAAAGAGCCCGCTATTGCGCTTCGCTCATCGCCTACTCCGACAAACCGAGGCCTTCAGCGATCTAGCGCCGCGCGCGTCGGTCGCTCACCTCAGCGGGGATGCTAACGCATTCAGTGATGCGGTCAGCCGAGCACTCTGGCCCAGGCTGACTGCGCTAGCGCGCCAACTCAGGCTGAGGCTTACGCCGGTGGACCTCCCGGACGAGGCGTCCCGGATCTTCGAACGCTGCCTCGGGCTATGCCGTCAGCTCGCACGGCCGGAGCGGCTCGCCTTGGCGGCGTGCGGGTGCGTGACCGTGGCCCAGCCGAGCGGGCGAGAGCTCGGCAATGAGCCCTCGGGGCTCGATCCAGAATGCAAACGCACGGCTGGCACGCCCCTGCGTCTTACTTGTGCGGGAGCGCTCTCCAACATGATGGAGCACAACGACCCAGCGTTGAGAATCATGGCGTACGCCCGCCTGCTCGGCGGGGAAGAGTTAAGCGTGGCGCGCGGTGCCTGCACCATTCGCGGCTCGCTCTCGGGTCTCACGGCCGACCACGTCAAGACGGCGGTCCGGGCCCTCGCGTGCTATGTTCGCGCGGGGGGGAGCATCGAGCTGACCGCGGAGGCAGACGACTTTCACAGCGCGAGGCTCTTAGCATCAGCCGTTCGAGCCACGGCAAGCACCCATGACTTGCCCGCACTCTCTCTCGAGGAGGCGGCGGACGTGATGAGGCAGGCGAGAATACGCCTACCAGCGAGCACGCGAGAGCTCGAGGGCGCTCGGGCGCCAAAGCTCCAACGGCCGCTGTCGCCGGAGGAGCGAGGCACGGCACCCACCTACCCGTGCGCGCGGGCGAACTCGGGGTCGGAAGTCTACTGCGAGGTCTGCGCTCTGCGGCTGCCCGAGCCCGGGCAACACACCTGCCTCACCTGCGCCGAGCTCGAGGCTGGCCGCTTCAGTGGGCAGATCATTTGCCTAAGCGCTGGCCAGAGACCACCGCCGGACTACGAGACGAAAGACGTGTCGCGCGGGACGCCGTTCGGCAACCCTATCGGAGTGTACAGGCATCGTCGTGGCGAATTCGCCCGAGCAGTGCGAGGCTTCGATGACATCTGTGGGGCCCTTAAAACTGAAAAGCTGCTCCCCAGGCGGTTGCTCGAACGCCTCAATTCGACTGATTACGTGATCGAATCGCAGCTGATGATAGCGCGCAACGACCTCAACGACGAGTTGTGGAACGTCTCGCGAGAGGTATCCGAGGGCGCAACGTTTGCCCTCCAATGCCGCTGCTCCGGCTTGAGGCGCGGCTTCCCGTGCCACAGCCAGTCGGTTCGGCGAGAGCTATTGCACCGGGCGGAAGTGTGGGCCGGCCAGCGACGGAGGAGCGGCCAGCGCTGCGACCGCCCGCCGCGCGGGCGATCCGAGGGCGGCCCGGCGATCCGCGAGCGCGCTCCTGACGACGCCAGAGAAGCGGCGGACGACGAGGCTCGCAGCGAGCCCGTGAGTCCCTTGTCAAGGGACTTATTGGCGGACGGGCCGCCCGACCTGCCGCGCGAGGACGACGAGGCCACCGTGGGAGGCGACGCGGACAGCAAGGCCACAGTCGTTGGGAACGACGTGAAGGTGAAGACCGAGCCTTCATCAGACCCCCATGTCGCCGCAAGACCGGCCGCTCTGTCAAGGGGCCGTCTGCTGCCCATGCGAGTCCCGGATTTAAGCGCCACCGTGGGAGGCGACGCGGACAGCAAGGCCACGGTCGTTGGGAACGACGTGAAGGTGAAGGCCGAGCCTTCATCAGACCCCCATGTCGCCGCAAGACCGGCCGCTCTGTCAAGGGGCCGTCTGCTGCCCATGCGAGTCCCGGATTTAAGCAGCGACGAGGCCTTTCGCAGGCGGGCGGGGCGCTTTGCCTCCGGCCTCTCCGAAGGCGGTCTCGTGAGCCCGGCCTCCAAGAGCGGGCGCTTCGTGCACCTGCGCCTCTCCGACCTAGGCAGCGAGGCAGCCACGCGGAGACGCATTCGCCGCTTCGCCTCGACGCCAGCACCTGCTCCCTCGCCGAATCGACGCCAGCGAACCCTTTCGCCTGTGGAGCGAGGTTACCACCGCTCGACGGCCAGCGCGCGTGCCAACTCGGGCTCAGAGGTCTACTCACCAGAGACGCGCCGCGAGCGCACGCGCGACCTCTACGAAAGTCGGCGACGCCCAAGGGCGGCGGACCCGCCCCGTGAGCACTTCCGCGAGCAGCCGGGCGCGGCGCACGGGGCGGCGGCACCGGCGGCGACGGCGGAAGCGGGAGCGATGGGCGCCCGTCAGCTGGGCAACGGACCCCGCAAGCGACGCGCCGAAGACGAGCCGAAGTACGCCGACTGCTGGGCGTGCCACAAACCCTTTAAGCCTCGAACGCTGGGACCCAATCGAGTCTCGCGCTGGTGCGTCAGCTGTCGTGCGCCCAGCCCGCCGCGCGGCGCGACCTTCCAGAGCGAGGCGTCTTCGAGCAGCGCCCACGAGGTCACGGAGGAGCGGCGCCTCGCCGGCGAACGCGAAGGGGAGCGCGGCCTGCAGTCCGGGGCGACAGCCAGGCCAGCACAGGGGGCAGCGCCGCCGTCGATGCCCCCTTCGCCAGTGGACGAGCCGTTGCTCCAACGTCGCCGCGCTGCCGCTCCGCCTCTGGCTGCGCGCGTGGATAACGAAGCGCAAGGACCCTCGCAACCTCGACCGCTCTCGCCCATAGAGAGGCACACGGACCTGACGTGCGCCGGCTCCAGAAACGACTCAGCCTCCGAACCCGTGGACAACGAGGCCACTGCCGCCGGAGCTCAGGCGATGCCCGCCGTCGGCGACGTTCCGCCGCCCCGGAGGCGCGTCGCCCCCGAGCGGGCGGGTCCGGATCGTTACCACGAGCCTCAGGGTGGCAGCTACACGGCGGCCGGCGACTTCGTCTGCCGGCTCTGGACACAGGCGCGGTCTGCGCAGGCGGGGTCGGACGCGCCCATCCGCGAATACCAGTCCACGCACGCAAACGGGCACTGTTTCCTGGTCGGCCCGTCCCTCCTCCTCGGGAGTAGAGGCATCCGGGGCGACGGATTGTACTACGCGGGCACCAAGGGAGGCGACCTCGACCTGCACACCGGCGACCTCCTCGGGCGCGTTGAAGGCACCACCCTGGACGAAATCGAGACGGAATGTGACTGGCAGCACGCCTGCGGCGTGATGCTACACCGCGGCGGGCGCGATGGGCGTGCGCCGAATGCATACTGCATCATCATTCGCCGCCACGGCTGGTCCGACACGAATAAGGCGGCCGCGCCGGGCTGGCGTCTCGTCGACATGCGCGGGCAGGGGCGCGGCGTGGAGCATTCTGCGAACCCCGCCTCCCCCTTTGCCTTTATGAACAGCACGTCGGGGATTGGCGTGCGAGCCAGGCTCACGGTTGACTTCGAAGGTCGTGTGTTTGCCACGCCCACCTCCGCGGGAATCGGGGGCGTCCCAACCCTGACCGGCAGTACGGTAGCGCTGGCCGAGGCGACGGAGCTGGTGTGGGACTACGAGTTCGAGCACCCCAACAGCCCATCGGTCGTCTCGCCGTGGGTGCCGAGCCTCCTGACGCAGAGGCCCTCGCGACCTCGACCGCTCTCGCCTATAGAGAGGCACACGGACCTGGCATGCGCCGGCTCCAGGAGCGACTCGGCCTCCGAACCCGTGGATAACGAGGCGCAGAGACCCTCGCAACCTCGACCGCTCTCGCCCATAGAGAGGCACACGGACCTGGCGTGCGCCGGCTCCAGGAGTGACTCGGCCTCCGAACCCCCATCAGCGCGGCAGCAGTGGCTCGCGCAGGTCAACGAAATCCTTCGGGGCGGTCCCAGCCAAACGCCTAACCAAACGCCAACGGTCACTGCTTCGGCGCCCGTCGCTGCGCCCGGACAACCCCCGGCGACGCCGGAATCGCGGCCAACAGACGGCGCGGCGGGCTGCAGCCCAAGGCACGACTGGAGCACCTCCGTCGCCGAGATTCTCAGTGGACGGCGCGAACCTCCTGCAAACGCGACCTCCGTGCCCGTCGTGGTCACCGCTATCCCGGGCGATTCCATCACGACTCGAAGGGTCGTCGGCATCGGAAGTCGCGAGCACTTCGACATGGTCGAGCCACTCGCCGGAGCTAAGAGGAGAAGCGAATCCTCGCTGCGGCGCGCCAGTCAGCAAATGGCGCACATCGCCGCCCAACGCCTCTTGGAGGACGACTCCCCGGGCCGCCTCGGGTGTGACCCCAACTTCCTGCAGGAGATCCTCCGAGCCGAGGAAGATCTGATGGACTATGGCATCAACTACAATACCTACACGAAAGATGCCTGCGCGTGGGAGGCTTGGGAAGAATTCTGCGGCACGATGAACACCACGCCGCTGCGACAGGCCTCGTATGTGCGGGACTACCCCGCGCGCGAAAGCAAGCTGCTCGGACTCTTCGCCCTTTGGATCTATCCCAGGCTAAAACCCCGGAGTCGCGCCGATCGTTGGGCCAAGCCTAGATCCGCTCTCGCCTACCCGCTGGCCATCATCCGCATCTTCCAACGTTGGCAGGTCGCCCTACCAAGCGTCAGGAACGTGCGCGCGCAAATCCGCGGACTCCTACGCGTGGCGGTCAATGTCTTCGGACCCGGGTTTCTCGCCCCGCGACGGAAAGAACCCTTCACCACGGACATGCTGCGCGCGGTCTGTGCCATCCCGGACGGCGCGAGCGTCGGCGCGCACACATGGCACGCCGAGTCTCCCATCACGATCCTCGTTACGGACCTGATGTGCTTCCTGCTGTGGACGGGGTTCCGTCTGGCCGAAGTTGCGGCCCACTCGTCGGGCGAGATCAGGTACTTAACGCGGGCCAACCTCACGGCCGTCGTGAAGGGGCGGCCATACGCCGACCCATCGCCGGAAGTCCTTCGATCGATGAGCGCGGGAGACTACTTCCTCGTCACGCCGCCGCGCTCGAAGACCGACGAATGGGGCGAAGTGCACTGCCCGTTCCCGTGCACTCTCATGTACGCCGACGACCCGCTCAACCCAGCGAGACGACTGCGCGACGCGGAGCTGCGCGCACCGTGTCGAGGCGACGCGCGCGCGACGACGCCGCTGTTCGCGAGACCTGGCGGCGTTCTGCTCACGCATTCGTACATGGACCCCATTCTCTCAAGCGTCCTCGAGTACACCATCGGGCGGGAAGAGGCCGCCAAGTACTCGTGGCACTCGTTCCGTATCGGATTGGCTTGCGCGCTGAGAGCGGCGGGGTGCCCACCCGACGTCGTGCAGCTCATCTGCCGTTGGATGTGCGCCGAATCGCTCCGCATCTATTCGCTGAAGGGCGTCTCCGAACACGCGCACTGGATCTCGCGCGCACAGGACGCGCCCGTGGACGCGGTGCGGGGGGCCGTCTACCCAATCATCAGCGCGGGAGAGGGCGCGCACGCCCTGGACATCGAATGCGCCGCGCCGTTCGGCGACCAGACGGAACGCGACATCGCAGACGAGGCGATGCCGACAGCGTGGACGAGGCCCGCCACTGCGCGACGCCCCGCCACGCGCCCGCCTCTCCCAAAGCGCAATCCCGGGCTCGCGCGACTCCTGGATGAACACGGAGTCGAAGCTCCGCCGCGCGCATCTGTGGCCGAGCGACAGCGGCTACTGCTGGTGGCGCGCCCCCGGCTGGCGCACCAGTACGACGTCCCAGACGACGTGCTTAGCGCAGCGGGGATGGTTGTCATCGACCCCGCGCAAATAGTGCTGGCGGCGCCCGATGCTCAGCCAGCCGGGACAACGGCGTCGACGACGCCGACGGACTAGTACAGCGCCCAGCCCCGCCCGCCCAAGCTACGCTCAAACTAGCTATACCCTTCCTAATATTTGCTAACCTCTCGTCACCTGCTCTCAACAGACGCTCGGGCACGCCGCCACGGCCGGCTCCGCGCCAACCCCGAGCAACCTGTCCGACATCCACCTCGAGCGCCTCGTCGCGGCGTGTGAGACCTCCGTGGCCTCGTCGCGGCGAGGGCCCCGCTCGAGCCCGTGGCGGGGAGACCTCGTCGTCACGCCTGCGGCCGCTCGGCAGCTGTGACCTTCAGGACCGGCCCCCGAGTGGATCAATGGACACCTCCATGCGGTGGTCGCCGTCCTTGTCAGCCGCCCCGGCGGAGGCAAGGTTTGTTTGACCCAGGACCTCTC
>Ga0213860_10000586_pt1 | contig 14632 bp, 21 predicted proteins | sample PICome_3_FD_160118 | JGI IMG/M metagenome (GOLD analysis project Ga0213860, IMG submission 160118) | Coastal seawater microbial communities near Pivers Island, North Carolina, United States - PICO550 | ecosystem: Environmental > Aquatic > Marine > Coastal | place: USA: North Carolina...
ACCATTGTTAAATCTATTGTGGTCTGCAATACATCGGGAACGGATGCAACGTGCCGTGTTTTTGTTGATGATGATGGTACAACCTATGACGAGACAACGGCTATCCTTTGGGATGTTACTGTTACGGCGAATGCGGCTTCTTTGACAATTGAGGTAAATATAACGATGAATGACAGCACGGGCAATTTGGCGGTTCGTACAGGAACGGCTGATGCTTTGACATTTACAGCGTTTGGAATGGAACAGACATAATGCCTATTAAGCAAGATATTAATAAAGAAGATGGTTTAATAAGCCATGCCATAGATGTTATTTATGAGACATATGGGGATAGGGTCAGTGTTTCTCGTAAGGGGAAGGATTTGCTTAAATTTGGGCGCAATCCTAGTGTTGGCACAACAAAATGTACAATTTGGTACACTGGGCAAGACGACTCTAATGAGACTTACGTTGCGGATAATGTTAATTCTATTGATAGAATTAGCAGTTCAAGTGCTTCTGATACGGAGGTGGTTCAAATACAAGGTCATACTATGACTGGGGATAATTTGACATTTGTTATTCAGACAGCAACTTTAAATGGGCAAAATAAAGTTACATTAACAACGCCATTGAATCGTATTACTAGAATTTCACATAATAATCAAAGTGCGACTGATTTAGTGGGTGAGATATATGGTTATGAGGACACGGCTATTTCAGGTGGCAAGCCAACAGACACAACAAAAATACATATTACTGTGCCAGCGGGTCTCAATCAAAGTCAAAAGGCAAGTACATCTATTTCAAGTAACGATTATTGGATTATTTCAGAGGTTACAGCGGGATATATACAAAAAAGTGGTTCAAATATCGCAGAGTTGGTGCTTGAAACGAGGGAAGTTGGGGGGGTGTTTAAACCTGTTATTGCGCCAATATCCATTAAAACAGGTGATAGTAAGGAAATTATTTTTGAACCTTATGTGATAATTCCTAAAAATAATGATGTTAGATTGACGGCAGAGGCATCTTCAAGCAATCAAAATATATCAGGTGAGATGAACGGGTTTTTGGCGACTGTGGTATGATAATTGAAGCAAGCAAAACTTATATTGATGATTTAGTGGAGCTAGGTCACATGTTTTTCAATGAAACAGCGTTTAAAGCTGTAACGGATTGGGATTCTGATTTAGCGCGTAATGGTTTTTTGGGTTTAATGGAAAGCCCTAATGCTTCTTTTGTGATATATATCAAAGATGGTAAAGTCGCTGGCATGGCGGCGGGGTTTGTCTCTGATCTATGGTTCAGTCATGACAAAATGGGGCAGGAGTTATTTTGGTATGTTATGCCAAAGTATCGCGGCAAGTCTGGCTTTAAATTGTTAAGTAATTTAGAGTGTGATTTAAGAAAAAAAGGTGCTACAATTATTGACATGGTGTGCTTGTGTGATGGGATGGATTTCACAAAGGCTTATGTCAATAGAGGCTATTTTGCTTCTGAAAAACATTTTCTGAAAAGGGCATAATATGGCAATAGGGACAACAGCGGCAATTCTAGGCGGGGCCGCCTTGGTCGGGGGGAGCGCTGCTTTAGCTTCCAGAAGCGCAGATAAGGCGGCTGATAAACAAGCGCGGGCGGCAAGAGAAGCCACACAGGCACAAAAAGATGCCGGTGAACTCATAAGGCAAGATTTAGCCCCGTTTCGTGATATTGGTGTTAATGCGTTAGATCAATTATCTGGCTTGGTAACAGATCCTAATCAGCAAAAGCAATTCATTCAAGAAAACCCCTTTTTTGACGCTTTAGCAGGGCGTGCAACGGAAACTATATTACAAAACAAGGCAGCAGTAGGGCGTGCTGGCAGTGGTTCAACATCGGAAGCATTACAAAAGTCTTTAGTTTTATTAGGCTCTGATTTACTTAACCAGCGTGTTGCACAAACACAAGGGCTTGTGGATATTGGTCAGGCTGCAAGTGCGCAGCAAGCCAAGCAAACACAGGCTACAGCATCAAATGTAGGTAATTTGGCACTCCAAGCGGGCAATGTAGCTGCACAAGAAGTAGCAACGCAGGGAAATATATTTCAACAAGGGTTGGGGCAACTTGGCGGTTTAGCTGGCTTTGGTTCACCAGTAAAGTTATAGGTTTATTATGGTTTTAGACACAAGTATTATCGCAGGCATTCAGCAAGCAGATCCCCTTGCTAGTTTTCTTAAGGGGTCTGAAACACGCAAACAAATAGAAAGGCAAGATGCGCTTGCCCCTATTCAGCAACAGCAAGCAGAGCAGAATTTAGAGGGTTCAAGGCTTAAAAATATGTCTGCCCGTGAAAAAGCGGCAATAGAAAATGTTGTTATCGGTGCGGAGCGTTTAGGGGGGATAATCGGTGGTGATTATAGAACGGCTTTAGAAAGCGGGTCTATAGATGAGGGGCTACAATTCTTAAATACTAGACGTGCAAATTTGCAAGAACAACAGGCACTAGGGATGCCAGTTGACACACAAGAAACCACAAGGGCTATTGATTTATTAACGGCAGCAAAGCAGGGGGATCAAGCGGCTTATGATCGGCTTGTGGGGTCTGTAGAAAGATATAGAAATTTTGGCAGAAGGGCGGGTGTCCTTGGTCGTGGTCAAAACATACCTGCTGATGTTCAGTTTGCCAATGAGTTACGATCTGCGCGAGCCGATGGGGATATTCAGCGGCTTAATGATTTACTATTTTCTCGGAAAATCCAAAAGTTAGAGGCGGGGCAAACAATAGATTCAGCAACAGGGCAAATTTCGACGGCTCCGGGGTTTGGCGAGTCCGTTCGGGGCATATCAGAACAGAAGCAACTAGGTAAAGGCCTAGCAGATATACAGACAAAACCAAAAATAGAAGAAGGAAAAAAGGAAGTAGAGCGTGTGGCAGACCTTAAGGCCAAACTTCCTAAAGCGCAAAATGCATTAACATCTACATTAGCAAAATACTCTTCTGTTAAAGACACTATACAGCGGGCTTTTCCGTTGGTGCAGTCTTTGAACGCTTCTTTTGGCTCTGAGAGTCTGGCTAAAGTTCCGGGTTCAGGGGCTGCTGATTTGCGGGCGCTATTAGATACTATTGGGGCTAATTTAGCCTTTAATGAATTAGGCGAGATGCGCTCTAATTCTCCTACGGGTGGCGCGTTAGGGCAAGTGACAGAGCGAGAGCTTGCATTGTTACAGGCAACCAAACAAAATATTACAGCGACTCAAAGTGTAGGGCAATTAAGGGAAAACCTATTGCGCTTATATAAGGATTTAGAAGCTGGTGAGGGGCGTTTGCAAGATGCTTTCGGGAATGAGTTCGGCGAATTAACGCAGCCTCAAGGTGGGGCGAAAGATGAATTTCAAGATTTAGGGAATGGGATTAAAATAAGGTTTAAGTAATGCCTATAGCAGAAATACAATTACCTGACGGCAGGTTGGCGGAGATTGATTTTCCTGAAGGGATGGGGCGTGAACAAGTTGCAAGTCAAGTTCTTGCAAGTTTTGGCGGTCAATCCTTTACGCCTGAAGCCCCTGTAAATGATGTTGTTATGCCCGAGCCTTTTACTGAGGAAAGTTTTGCAGCTGATGTGGCTGCGCGTAAAGAGCAGAAGAAACGCGAGGGGACAGCGCAACGTATAACAGATCCTATCCCCTTTGTTGGTGGCGTGGTTCGTGGTGCTGAAAAAGTAGGCGAGGCTGGGGCTGAGATACTGGCGCGCGGTATTGATGCAATAGCGGGACTGGGTGGTGTTGATAGTGGCTTGGCAGAGTCATTTGCTGAGCAGTCTAAATTGCGAGAAAGTCAATTTGAAAAGCGTAAAGGTGAATTATCGGGTCTTGGTGAATTTGTAGGCGGTGCTGTTGCTGGCGGCGGCGTTCCTACGGCGGGTGCAATTGGCCCTAGTTTGGGGAAAGCGTTGGCGGTTGGCGTTCCTTTAACGACATTAACCACGCCAGTTGAGAATAAAGATTTAACGAATAAAGAGTTTGTGGTTGAGAAAGCAAAGCAAGCGGGTTTATCTTTAGCCACGATGGGTGTGTTAGAAGGTGGCGCGCGTACTTTAAGCAAGTTGTCAAAGACGGGTATTGCCCAAAAGGCGCGCTCTATGTTTGGTGAAGCAGCAGAAACGCCACAAGTCAGTGAGGAAGTTACAAAGATTATCCCCACATCACGAGAGATTAAAGAACAGGCAAGCGCCCTTTATGCTGCTGCGTCTGAGGAAGGCGGGTCAGTTGCGCCACAAAAGGTGAGTAAGTTCTTTGATGATGTTATCGATGGATTACCCAAAGATGCTATTGCTAACAAACGGTTTCAAGGTAGCCCCGCATCAGAGGCAATAGATGAGATGGTCGATCTTGCCTCTTCTGGTCAAATGACATTAGACGGCGTAGATGCGATAGATAAACAGCTAACCATGCGCGCCCGAAATGCGTTTACATCTGGTGATGATGCGAGTCAAAAAATAATAAAGGATGTTCAATCTGATTTCCGTACAATGGTATCAAAAGAGGGTGAGGCATTCGGTAAAAATAGGGCTGCTGTTGATTTATGGTCAAAAGCTAAGAGATTAGAGCAGATAGAAGAAATTATAGAAAATTCTATGCGGCAGCGTAATCCCATTACATCGATGCAGGCAGGATTTAAAGCTCTTTTGAAGAACAAAAAGCGCCGCCAAGGGTTTACAGCAAAAGAGAAGCGCTTTCTGGATCGCGCCTCAAAAGATGACGCCTTACAGGATCGTTTACGCACGTTTGGAAGTCGGTTAGTTGGTATATTCGGATTGAGTTCTGGTAATATTGGTCAGGGGCTAGCCCTAGAGACGGCAGCTACTGCAAGTCGCAATCTTGCTACGTCATTGCAAACGAAATTGGGAGATGATGTAAGGCGTGTCGTTGCTACAGGGCAGGTGCCAATCCAGCGTGTTATATCGCCTATTGATACTGCGGTTAGACAACAAACAACAAGGGAAGTCGCTGGGACTGATTTATTTCCTAAGTCAGAGATTGAATCGCAATCCTTTGAGGAGGCTTTGCAGTCATTTGGTGAAGATGAAAGAGTTAGAAATTTAATAAACCAAGAGCAAAATTTCAATCAATTTCAAGGCGTACAGAAGCCACAAGCACAGTCTCAAGGTTCAGGGGATTTTAAATCTCAATTAATACAAGCAGAATCTGGTGGTGATCCTAATGCAAAAGCCAAAACATCAACTGCGTCAGGATTGTTTCAAATAACTGATCCAACATGGGAATCACTCGTTAATAGATATGGGGCTCAAGAAGGTGTATCAAGAGAAGACCGCGGCAACCTAGAAGCGGAAGAAAAAATGCTTGATCGTTTAGTGCAAGAAAACACGCAATCTTTTCAAAAGAGCTTTAAACGTAAACCAAATAATACAGAATTATATGCAATGCACTTTCTAGGTGTTGGTAATGGTAAGCGAATAGTAAAGTTAAAAGATAAAAGCCCTAATTTAAAAGCTTCTGATGTGTTTAAAGCGGCATCAAAAACGAATAGACCCATATTTTATAAAAATAATGGACGAGGTGAAAAGCGTACCATTCAAGAAGTATATGAAATTTTAAAAAGGAAGGTATCCTAATGGCTTGGTTTCCAATATCAAAACAGATGGTGCAATATTACAACCCATCTACAAACGTGCCTTATTCAGGTGCAGTTCTAAAGGCTTATACTGCTGGTACAACAACGAATATTAATTTTGCTACAGATAGCACGGGCGGGACGTTAATTTCCTCTGTTGCTATTAATGCGAGCGGTTATCCTGAAAGTAGCGGAACACAAATTATCCCTCACATTTCAGAAGATTTTAAACTGGCTTTATACCCTACACAGGCGGCAGCCGATGCTGATACAGGAGCAGATTGGACGATTGATAATATTGCTGCGAGTTTAGCCACCAATATCACTCCTACTGGTAGTGACCAGTCTAAAACCATATCAGCGTGGATTGGTGATTTAATTGAAGATACAACCCCGTTCGGTCAGTGTAACATTAAGGCAATTGTCTCTTCACTCGATGCGCATTATGGCTTTAATAGCGGTATTTTAGAAACAAACACTGAGGGGAAGTGGGTTGTTGTTTATCGTAAGGGTGCAGAGCATGGGTTGGTTAATGGTTCTTCTATCTATGCAATGGACACATATGATAATGGGATGACCTTTGTTAATAAAAGGTTAATTTATCGTGATGCTAACAATGATACGCGTAACTTTGTATCTGCAAAAATGAATGATCGTATAGGGATTGTTGCAACCAGAAGAAATGAAAGCGCAGTTTATGACGACTCTATTTTCATCTATTCAGATGATGATGGGGTAACATGGTCGAGTTCAACAATTACAGCTCCCTCAAGTGGTTATGCTATTAACTTTCATGGAAATATTGTTGAATATCCTGCTTCGGTTGGTGGTGATGATGATAATGGTTTTGTCTGTTATTCCTATGGCACGGGTGGCGATATGGATGCGTTATATACGACAGACAAAGGCACTACTTGGGCATGGTCAACGGCGGTTGCTGTTAATACAGTTGACTTTTCTGTATCTGAAATGTCAGTGACAAGGTTAGGGACAGAGGATAAATGGGTGATGGTTTGTCGGACAGGCAATACAACAAATGCGGCTGCCTCTGTTTCAACAAACCCCGTCACAGGCTGGTCTAGCTTGGTAGATACGGGCTTGTATAATATCGGCAATCCACCAACATTAATATATGATGATAACCAATTATGGTTCTTTACCTTTTCAAGAAAAAGTAGGGAGATTTCCAGTGACTTATCATCCCATCTATTATTTGCAAAGATTGATGCGGACACTTGCTATGCGGCTGGTGGTGCATTTACAGGAAAATCTTTTAATGTTCTTACGCCTGTTCCTAATTGGGGTGCTGGTTATTTATTCCCATATAAAATCAATGGTAAATGGTTTGGTACTTTCTTGTGTGCTGAATTAGAGGAGGGCGGAACGAGTAACCCGAAATCGTCTATCCTTTGTATGATCGGTGACTTCATTAGCTTAACAACAACGCCACATGACATTTTAGATGCCCTTCCAAGGCGGAATGAGGTTAAAAATGGAGGCTTTGATGCGTGGACTTATGGGGCTAGTTTTACATTAACAAGCACAGATATAACGCAAGTTGCCAATAGTTGGGAAGCGACGGCAGCATCAGGGGATACAACTGTTATTCAGCAAAAAGATTTCACGGCTGGTCAAAATGAAGTTGAGGGTAATCCAAGCCATTATCTAAGTTTTAAGTCCACAACAGTCTCGGGGCCTAATTCGCATTATTTCTCCCAAAAATTTGGGCGTGTTTCTTTACATAATCGCTCTTGGTGTACTTTGTCATTTTGGGCGCGTATGCCAACGGGGACAAAAACCAATATAGGGCGTATTCGCATTGTTCAAAACTTCGGAACGGGGGGCAGTCCGTCCTCTAATGTTACTAATTCTATCGGCAGTGATTTTGCTATTGGCACAACGTGGCAGAAATATGTTGTTAATTTTGAGATGTTTTCTATTGCAGGTAAAACTCTCGGTTCTAATAATGATGATTATGTACAATTATTATTCTATCCGATATTCGCTGAAAATGCGTCTTATGAATTAGATATAACCCATATTAAGCTAGAAAGAGGCCCTGTTGCTTCCGAATTTATCCAAGAGACCCTTGATGAGATTGTAGGTGCGACAGGTGATATATCCACAGCGCAACTCGCCGATGATGCGGTTACCAATGACAAACTGGCACAAGGATTTTTACTAGGCACAGAGAGCTTAACGATAGCTACCGGAGCGATAACCGTTACCAGTAGTAATCCTGTCGTTTTTCTTACAATAAGCACTGAGGGCGGGGCTGGTACGGATGATTTAGATACTATTACCCCTGCCTATGACGGTCAGATTTTCATTTGCAGAAGCGCAACGAGTTCTGAAGACCCCACCTTTAAAGATGGAACGGGGAATTTATCCCTTGCGGGTGATTTTACCTTAACCAATGCAGCAGATAGAATAGTCCTTTTGGCAACAAGTGGCACTTTGTTTGAGTTATCAAGATCGGATAATGCTTGATTTACTTTACATTAACTTTTTTATGTTACATTATAATCTCACCAACATTAAAGGAAAGATATTATGATGTTTAAAAAGTTACTAGCTATCACCTTCTTAGCTCTAACCCCTGCGGTTGCGGATGAGATTAAGGTTAATATGCCATTTGCGGCGCATCATTTCGGGGATCGTCACGATGGCGGTAAGTGGAATGAGTATTTTTTAGATGATGGGGCAATCGGCATTTCTTATATAGCAGATAATGGCTTGGGTGCTTCGGTTAATACATCGATTAATAGCTATGGTAAAAACCGATCAATCTACGTCACGGCTGATTATATGCCTGAGATTTGGTCAAATGGTGATTTATTCGCTGTTAATGCGGGCGGGCATATTGGCTTTGCTACGAATTATAAAGAGTTGTCAGGAAGTGGGATGATCCCTTTTGTGGGGGCTTCTATTGAGGGTGAAGTGGGTAATTTCTCTTTGATGGCTACATTAACACCATCTTATAAAGATGCCCCTAGCGCAGTAATTTTCATGGCACGTTTCTCGGTCTATGGATGGGAGTAGTTATTCAATTTCCTAAGCAGGAAAAGAAAAAGTGCCATGTCTGCAATGATGAATTAGTCCAATTAGATAAAGTTTGGGCTTGTGCGAGTTGTAAAACAATCAAATATGATAGAGATAATCCATTCTAGCAAGATATGCTTAGAATATAATCAAGGGGATATACGTCACTCTTATACCAATGAGCAATTAATTCTCAAGGGGTATAGCTATAAGAAAAACAAGCGTCTAAAGGGTTATTGCTGGCATGATTATTGTGGCTGGAATATCGGGCATGATAATTGCAAACTGCCGCACGATGTTTTGTCAGAGGACGCTAAGAATTACAAAGATCGCACCCGCGCCGCTAAAGATATTAATAAAAGCCAATTAAGCAATCGGACAGTTGGGATTTTGGTCGGAGGGATTGTGGCGGTTCTATGCGCCTTTGCTGGTTTTATCATCCGTGAATTTGATCCAAGCAATATCAAGAATGTTAATCAGGCTGAGAGATTGAAAGTTGAACGGCTTTTGACTGAGATACGCTCCATACAGAAAAGTCAAAATGATTTACATGAAAAAATAAATACAGTACAATTATATCAGAATAAGAATACAGATCGTATTTTAAATATTTGGGCGAGAGGTAGAAGATGACCACAAATGATAATTTGGGTAAGAATGTTTTTAGATTGGATGTGCAGTCAGACATGGACTTACCGCCTAATCGTGTTCTTACTTCTGCTTTAAACGAGCTTCAAGAGGTTATTGTTATTGGGCGTGATATGAATGATGGCTTATATTGCGCCTCTTCCTCTGCGAATATTGATAAGGTAGTAGGGCTTTTGGATAATGGTAAGAATTTTATACAACGATGTTATTAAGGGGAATAAATGACCACGAAAAATTCAAGAGGGATTCGTAATAACAATCCTGGCAATATTGAAAAGGGGCAGAATTGGATCGGCCTTTCGGATAAGCCCGTTAATGGACAAGAAACATTAGATAAACGGTTCGATACGTTTGAGAGTGCTGTTTATGGTATTCGGGCTATTGCCCGCGTTCTGATAGCCTATAATGATAAGCATGACATCCACACGATCGAGGGTATTGTTAATCGGTGGGCTCCACCGCATGAAAATAATGTTGAGGCATATATTCAGTCAATGGCAAGGACGGCAAATTTGCCCCGCAACGCCGTGTTAGACTTCTATGACTATGAGACTATGTATGCGCTCGTTACCGGCATTATTAAGCATGAAAACGGCAAACAGCCTTATTCTAAAGGACAGATTGATAAAGGTCTTGCCTTAGCTGGGATTAAACCTGATGATGGGGCGGTTATTATACGCTCTAATAAGTGCCAAGTGCGGCGCAACAATCTTAATCGTTCTGCTATTGGCGGGGTAGGTCTTGCGGGGGCTGCGGAAGCTACACGGGCTATCACTACCATTTCGCAGGATGTTGAGCCTATTTTAAATATGGGTGTGACGGTCTTAATCTTTATCGTCTTGGGTGTATTGCTCTATAATTATTGGGATGAGATTCACGAGTTTTTTATTAATAAGTTTAACAAAGAGAAATAATGCCTTTCCTATCTGGACTTTACGGCAAGCTATTGGGGATCGGTTCGGCAATACTTGCGGGTTTATTGGCTTTTTTCTACTTGCGCAATAAACATATTACACAAGGACGGCGTGAGGAGTTGGTTAAATATACTCGCAATTCTTATGAAGCGCTTAAATCAGGAAACAAAGCAGAGCGAGACTTTAAAGGATCGATAAATGACAAAGAAGAAATTGTTGAAGGTGTGTATTTGCGTGGGGATGACTTCGTGTGGGTCTCCGAATCTCCCTCCTCTGGTAGTAAATAATTACTGTGATATTGCAAAACCTATTATTACTAGTCGTTATGATACTTGCAGTACTATTATTCAAGCCGATGTTGAAACCTGTAAATACAGCCGTTTATGCGATGGATATTCTAAGAAAACGCAATGTGAAGCCTCAAAGACTTACACGCCGTTAATGGCTGGGGATGTTGAGATAGCCTGTAAAGTTCAGATTGACAAAGAGATGTGATCTGTTACACTTCTTTTTGGAAGTAGTTGTAGTCACTGTCTTTCTTTTTTAAGTTGTAAAAGGCGGGGTTGCTTGTGTTGCCCCGTCTTTTTTTATCTCCGCCTTTTACCCCTGCCACCGAAATGCTTAAATTTCCGGCGTATCCGTCCGCCTTTTTTCTCAATTTCGCTAGAGTAAATAATTATGTTTTTTATGGGTGTTATGGCTTGACCTGTAACTGCATTTGCTTTAAAAGTCATTAACCCACCTAGTATAAATACTAATGCCATGGTAACAAAGCGCATCGTTTCCTCCACTTTAACGGTGCTAAGATGGTATTTTACTAGGTGAACTCCCCCTTTACTATTGTTTATTTTGCATAGTTGGTATGCGTAAAAAAACCCCCAAGCCAAAATAAGCAAGGGGGTTTCCCGAACAGCGATGCTATTCCAATACTATGCCCCATACTTGCAAGTCGATTACCCACGAGATAGCCCGTAGGATGGAGCATCTTTATTATACCACATAATCTATGGACAAAAAAGAGGACAAAACCTTTTTAATGTCCACTAGGTTTTGTCCCTTAACCTTATTTTAACTTTCCATTGGTATTCTTAAATCATCGAGCGGGATTAACCGCCGATAAACGAAAGGATACCATTATGAAAACACTTTTAATTACGGCATTACTTGCCGTTTCAGTTACAGGATGCGCACGAATAAGTGCTTCTGAATATAACACAGCCAGCCGATACGATCAGCAGTCGATAGAGGCGAAACACGCTTTATATGCCGATATGGGTATGAGACATAATCCACTTTATGCACAGCGCGGATTTGAAAACCGCCGCCTTAGAGGCGATGTGGTGGGTAACATTATCCAAAACAACAGAATTAACGGGGGTTACTAATATGAGACTTTTGTTAATTCTTTTGGCTCTAACAACGAGCGTATCAGCACAAAACCGAATAACCTACACATTCACGCCTCGGGATGCGTCTTTTCAAGACCTTATTTGTTTTGAAAAAGACCCGCAAAAAGGGCTTGTTTATGATTTTTGCATGAAAGGGGGGGCGGTATAATGGATAATATAATCAATAGTTATAACGGTTTGAAATATAGCTGGTTTAGAATGAGTGCGTGTAACTCAAATAGCAACGATCAGTCAAAGCAAACTTTTGAAAATTTCATACAAGCAATTGATGTTGAACCATTAGGTTATTGGTCAAAATCAATTCAAAAAATTGATTCCAATACAGACTTTTTTGTAAAGTTTTACAATGAAGTGGATTGCGTCATATATGAAATGCTCGTAACTTTTCATGCGGAAAATCAGTTGACAATCCATATCTCTTTTTATTCAGAATTTGGCATAGTCAACAATGTTTTAAAAAAGAACGTGTTTCAATTTGTAAATATGAAGTGCATGAGGAGTCTTCCCCAAGGGAACGATAGGCAACATATCTTAAAAAATAAATTTGAATCGCTGCTCAGTCAAGCAATGGAAGGGGAAGCATCATGAAACTACCATTTTTAATGATCTCGGCAGGGCTTGCCTTGACCGTCATGGCACATAAAGAGGCGGAGGGAATAACTGCACAAGTACCGCCTAAACAGGCGGAGGGAATTACTGCACAGATATATTCCTCCACCTCCCGCATGAAAGGAGCACCATATAGTGCAGATAATACCTTATCACAGGCGACAGAGGCGGTCAAAGATATATACGCATCGAAAGACGTGCCAGCTCGCTTTGATACCATGACAAATGTGATATGGCTTTCACGAGCGATACATTTTGAAGCAAGGGGGGAAGACGAAATCGGATGGAACGCTGTTGCGGATGTCATCGTATGGCGTGCCATTATTCCGAATTACCCTGACACGATAAAAAGTGTATTATCGCAGGATAATCAATTCGGATGGTATGCTTATAAGGATAAAAGAACGTTTCCGTTCCATAAGATCGATCCGGCCATTGTGAAATTTGCAAAGCGGTTTCTCAAAAATGAGTTTGGGCTTTTACCGCCTGCTTTAGCTAATACCTTTTTTGAGGGATGTCTAAAGACAAATTCATGGTGGCGCAATGCGCTTACATCTGGGCGTTTAATCGGCCATGTTAAAATTGGTAACCAGCACTTCGCTACCTCCAAAGAGGATCAGGCGTTTATGATCGCAATGAGTGATTTATGAATAAGTTCCTAAATGATCTTTGTCTGATGATGGTGCTTGGGTTATTCGCTAGCCCGCACCTTCTAACTTTTATTGAAAAACTTGATATGGGAAATGTACTTTCCTTTATCGCCGGTGCGTTAATTTTTTAAGGAGTATCATTATGCACGTTTTAATATATGGCCTGATTGGTCTTTCATTGCTGTTCTTACTACCATTAATGCTGGGGGGTATATGCGCATCTTTTTCTTAGTTGTCACGCCTTGGGGTCGCTTATTTGAAGCCCCATTACGCAGAACGAATCACCATGCTAACGATAACGGATCGGGAGGGGATAATATATGGGTTGATCCTGAATACATAACCTATCTCAAGCATAAAAAGTTAAAAGATAAGATCAGTAAGGATTTGAAAAAAGTCTTTGATCGGGTGAACAAAGATGGCTAAAATATTAAACCTCCACAGCTTCGGTTGTGGGGGTTATTTATTTGTACCGTAGAATAGGTCGGGTTGTCTATAAGCGTCCTCAACCCTCTTACAAGCGATATTAAAATAATTTTCATCCAGTTCAATTCCTATGCCTTTACGACTCATTTTAGCACAAGCGACTAGGGTTGAGCCGCTACCCATAAAAGGATCGAGGATGGTTTGACAATCTTTGGGGAGGTGGGATATGCACCACTTCATTACTTCTATTGGTTTTTGCGTGGGGTGGAATCTTGGTTCATTATTCCCATTTACCGAATCAGCATTAACAACTCCACCGTGTAAAAGCCTAAAAATATAAACATTAGATTTTAATAAATTATTAGATTTATAGGCAATTTCACAAGGAGAGCCGAGCATTTTATCATTGTTTTTATTGGTTCTTTTATCCCAAATTAAAACATCTCCAACCGGTAACAAATCATTAAAATTGTTGCTCCCCCACAATATACAAGGTATTTTTTTATTTAAAATAAAATATGGATTAAATTTTTCATTATCTCCTATTATTTTTTTTACTTTTTTTGGGGTTTTGTCCCAATTCTTATTAAAAGGCTTATAATTTATCCCATACGGCGGGTCAGTCACCACAGCATCACATTCAACACTATCTATAATATCTTTATTATCCCCCAAAAAAAGCGTGCAATCACCAATTATTTCTTTTCTTTTATACATTAGCCCACTGCAAATAAAGTAATGCCAAGCCTAGAGCGAGGCAGATAATGTCTAGTGTTTCGTTCATATCCGACCTAAAGCCCGTTGCATTTCGGTGATGTTAATAAAACGCGCCTGCGGAGATCGTTTTATTACGCCTGAATAATTGCACTCATATTCAAACATATTGCCATGTAGGACATTATCAACACGGATAAGATCAAGGGTTACAGCTGTAACTCTTTCTAAATCTCTTTTTTCGACGACTAGATCACCATTTCGCCATTCTCCCGCTATGTTCGTGGGGTGTTTTTGCCCTTGATAGGGCGGTTTTGTTTTTGTCATGATTTATCCTTTCATTTTACAATATGTATTTCGATTTCTACTGGGGGTAGTGCTTACAATAAACCTGATCGGCATATTTATCTATTTCACTGTGGAATTCATGGGTGGGGGTTATGCCTGCCTTTTCTAAGCCAAGCCTAAAGCCCCCGCAACCACTGAATAAATCCAAGTAATTCATATTCACCCTATACACCTTGATTATTAATAACAAAGTGCAGATAAGCCCTATGGATAACAGCTTCCAAATCTTCGGCGCAAAATTCAATATGATTTCTAAAACGCTTACCAAATGCAAGCATTATG
>Ga0213860_10000587_pt1 | contig 14632 bp, 19 predicted proteins | sample PICome_3_FD_160118 | JGI IMG/M metagenome (GOLD analysis project Ga0213860, IMG submission 160118) | Coastal seawater microbial communities near Pivers Island, North Carolina, United States - PICO550 | ecosystem: Environmental > Aquatic > Marine > Coastal | place: USA: North Carolina...
GCTGGGTTCTTGGATGACCCAGATCACTCCAGAGTGGTTATCGAGAAACCCTTTGGACACGATTATAAATCTGCTGGTCGTCTACAGTCTGTGGTGGAGCGACATCTACGCGAAAAACAAGTATATCGCATTGACCATTATCTTGGCAAAGATACTGTTAATAACATACTTGCTACTCGGTTTAGTAATATTCTGTTGGAACCACTTTGGAATAGGAATTACATAGATGAAGTTCAGATCTTTGCAACTGAGACAATCGGTTGTGAGGGTCGTGCTCAGTATTATGAAACTGCAGGTGCAGTTCGTGATATGCTCCAGAACCATATTCTTCAGGTTCTTGCACTCATTGCTATGGAAGCACCATCTCGTATGAATGCTAGGGAATTAAGACGTGAGAAGACAAAAGTCTTAGCTGCCACTAGAATGTCACCGTCCATTATTTTAGGCCAATATGACTCGTATCGTTCTGAAGAGGGTGTTGATCCTAACAGTACCACTCCTACCTATTTTGCTGGCACTTTATTCGTCGATAACTGGCGTTGGCAAGGAGTTCCTTTTAACGTGATGACTGGCAAGAAGATGCCATATGGGTGTGTAGAGGTTGTCGTCAAACTTAAAGAACCTCCTCTTAATTTGTATGATGGCGAAACTAATGATCGTATCGTCATGCGGTTACAACCAAATCCTCATTTAGATATTCGTATGGATATCAAATCTCCTGGATTGAGTGATGATGTTGAAGAGGCAACTTTAACACATGCATATCCTCAGGATAGAGCGATTGATGGTTATGAAAAACTTCTTTTTGATGCACTCAATGGAGATCAATCTCACTTTGTTCATGCAGATGAAGTAATGGAATCTTGGCGTATTGTTGATGACCTTTTATGTGTGGGTGATCAATGTCAGATTCGCACAGTACCCTACATCTATACTGGTGGTTGGGGACCAACACATAAGATGCATCATCTAGGAATTAATTGGGATTATCCAGCATGAATCAACAACAAAATCATCCAGAATCAGAGCAACAACCGCATCCAGAATCAGAGCAGCAAGGACATGAACAATCATGACATATGTCCAACTGTTCATACGACATACAATGCAAACCCCATGGGCATTAGGCGTTATGGGGTTTTTCTTAGTATTTGTTCCCATCATTGGTATGCATCTTGTACATAAATATGGATGGGAGCATTGGGAACCCTTTGCCAAAAAGCACAAATGAAGTATCAACTAACTTTAATTCTATGCTTTGCACCACTTGCCATCATTTATATAATGATGAAACTCGCAGTTTGGTTTTCAGCTATAAATGCTGAACAAGATTATGTCAGAAAAGAACCTCTACGAAAACGAGGACCCTATCTGGAGAACCCGTATGCAGATGTTGATGAGGAAGAAGAGGAATATGGAGATAGCACAGACTATCGATGAGGCTCTAGAAGAATATTATTCCGAAATAGGTCGTCCAGTGCCTCAATGGAAGCGACAGAAAGATCCTGATTGGTGGAGAGATTATTTAATCAGTTTAGGAATAGATCCAGGAAACCCATAAGTGTATCGAGAAACCCATCTTCAAAATAAGTCTGACGAATGTGCTCGCCTTTGGAGGGAGTGGTTACACTTGTGGCGAAAAAAGCATTAGGGGCACCAGATGCACGACGTGCCTGGTGTGATTGTTGTGATGAATTCAGTATAATGTGCCATCACGAAGCGAAGACCAATCCTAGATATAAAGATATGAAACACCAATGGAATGAACCTCATCCTCCGACCTCTTGAAGACGTTAATGATGTAACTTGGAGTATTATCTGGTGTCTAGTAATACTTCTTGCAGGAGTTTTTTATGTAATCGTCTATATATTAGGTATAGATGAGAGGGAATCCAATGGGAGCCATGACACCCCCAAACAGGAAGAGTTGTTACAACTTCCGAGTGACGGAGATCAATCGTGTTCTTGACGGCGATACTATTGATGTCACCATTGATCTTGGGTTTGACTTATACAAGAAAGAAAGAGTTAGAATTGCAGGAGTTGATACGCCAGAGAAGAGAACAAGAGATCTGGAAGAAAAGGAATTAGGTATCGATGCGACGAATTGGCTCAAAGAGAAATTGGATGGTGCCATTGCTGGGGATGATGATCTTGTTATTCGTACTGAGTTGGTTGGTGGTATGGGCAAGTATGGTAGACTCCTCGGTTGGCTTTACATCGGAGACGCTCAAGTATCTCTGAATGAATTGATGATTGAAGAAGGTTACGCTTGGGCATATGATGGCGGAACCAAGCAAAAGAATTTTGAAGAACTACGCGAAATCCGTAGGCAGTATGGAACTTTAGTATGACACCCATCTTTGTATTTGGATTTGCAATCTTATTAACAGTGGGAATGGAAATCACTTGGCCTGTAAGGAATAGAACATGAGTAGCACTGACCAGTATCTTGGTAATCCTAATCTAAAGAAAGCAAATACAAGAATTGATTTTACTCCTGATGAAGTTCAGGAAGTTATCAAATGTTCTGAAGATCCTGTATATTTTATCAAAAAATATATCAAGATTGTTTCGTTGGATAAAGGTTTGATCCCTTTTGACATGTATCATTTCCAAGAGGAGATGGTATCAAAATTTCATGCCGAAAGATTTAATATCGCCAAACTACCACGACAGTCTGGAAAGTCAACCATTGTTACTTCATATCTACTTTGGTATGTTCTATTCAATGATAATGTTAACGTAGCAATCCTCGCAAACAAAGCAGCAACTGCGCGAGAGATGCTACAGAGATTGCAATTAAGTTATGAAAATCTTCCAAAATGGCTTCAGCAAGGTATTCTTCAATGGAACAGAGGATCCTTGGAATTGGAAAATGGAAGTAAAATCATGGCTGCAAGTACTTCTGCTTCTGCTGTCAGGGGTATGTCTTTTAATGTCATTTTCCTGGACGAATTCGCGTTTATTCCGAATCATATTGCTGATCAGTTTTTCAGTTCTGTCTATCCTACTATTTCTTCTGGTAAGTCCACAAAAGTTATCATCATTTCTACCCCTCACGGGATGAATATGTTTTACAAACTTTGGCATGATGCAGAACGAGGATCAAATGAATATGTTCCTACAGAGGTGCATTGGTCAGAAGTTCCTGGTCGTGATGAAGTATGGAAGGAACAGACGATCAAAAACACATCTGAACAGCAGTTCCGAGTTGAGTTTGAGTGTGAATTCTTAGGATCAGTCGATACATTAATTAGTCCTAGTAAATTAAGGATCATGCCATATCATGATCCATTAAAAGAACATAGAGGTCTTGCTGTATTTGAGCATGTAATACCAGACCATAATTATGTAATTACTGTTGATGTTTCTCGTGGCGTTGGAAACGATTATTCAGCATTTTGTGTGATGGACACAACCACTATCCCATATAAGATGGTGGCGCGATATAGAAATAATGAGATTAAACCAATCATCTTACCTAACATTGTTGTTGATGTAGCAAAGAATTATAATAATGCGTACATCTTGTGTGAAGTAAATGATATTGGTGGGCAGGTTGCAGATATTATTCAGTTTGATCTGGAATATGAGAATCTGTTGATGGCAGCAATGCGCGGGCGTGCGGGGCAACAATTGGGTCAAGGATTTTCTGGTAAGAAAACTCAACTAGGTGTTAAGATGTCCACCGCTGTAAAACAGGTTGGGTGTTCTAATCTTAAAGCTTTGATTGAGGATGATAAACTTCTTATAAATGACTACGATACTATTGCAGAACTAACAACCTTTATTGCAAAGGGTCAAACATTCCAAGCAGAAGAAGGATGTAATGATGACCTTGCTATGTGTTTAGTCATCTTTGCTTGGATGGCGATGCAAGAATACTTTAAGCAAATGCATGATAATGATGTGCGTCAGCGTATCTATGATGATCAGAGAGAAAACATAGAACAGGATATGGCACCGTTTGGATTTGTAGATGACGGGTTAGGGGATGAATATTTTGCGGATGCACAAGGGGATGTGTGGAAGGTCGCGGAATATGGAGATAAATCCTATATGTGGGAGTTTAGGTGAAGTTTGAAAAATATAAATAATCTTAGACAACCGATATGGTATCCCTTTAGGAGTTATAAGACATGGCAACTGGACAAAACTCTCCTGGAGTAGTATTTCAGGAAAGAGATCTCACCACAACCTCGACTGTCCCTTCAGCAAACGTCGGTGTATTAGTTGCACCTTTTGCCCAGGGACCTGTAGATGAAGTTGTAGAAATTACATCTGAGCGCGACCTTGTAGAGCGTTTTGGCGAACCCAATGAGTATAATTATGAATACTGGTACACCGCTGCTCAATTCTTGAGCTATGGTGGTTTGCTTAAAGCTATCAGAGTTAGCAACACTGCACTTAAGAACGCTGTTAACGGCGGCACCGCACCTCTGATTAAGAATAGAGACGATTACGAAGCAAACATCGAAGGCGCAGCAAATAGTTTTGATTGGGTTTCCCGCGAACCTGGCACACTGAATAATTCTATCGGCATCTTTGTAACCGATGCTGGTGCTGATCAGATTCTCGTTCTTCCCGCTCCTGGTTCAGGTAACGAGCATGAGTTTGTTGCTGACGCTGCAGTGTCTGCTGCATCTGGTGCAGGTGGCGAAGTATTCAAGTATAGCATCCTCTTGACCGTTGAGAGTATTGTCGGTTCTTTCACTCCTGGTTCAACAACAACTGTTGCAATCTCTGGTTCTAACGAGACTGTAAATGTTCTTGCATATGATGCAGCGAACAAGAAACTTGAAATCGATCTTCCTTCTGGTGGTGTTACTGGCATCATCGCTGCTGGTCAAACAATTACTCAGGGAACCAACACTTGCGATATCGCAACTTCTGGTGTGGAGCGTCGTCTTTATGTTGCTCTTACTAAGGACAGTATTGCATTCAAAGCAACTGATGTTGTTGCTGACACCAACGCTACTAACGTAACAGTTTCTTCTGTTCGTGACGAATATAACGAGCGTGAGTATCTGCCTGGTCTGAAGTGGGTCAACGTTGCTGCTCGTCCTGGCACTTCTGCTTATGCTAAAGATAAGGGTGGTCACCGCGATGAACTGCATGTTCTCGTGATTGATGTTGACGGTAATATCAGTGGTACTCCTGGTCAACTTCTTGAGCGTTATGTTGGTCTTTCTAAGGCATCTGACGCTAAGACAACTGTCGGTGAAGTTAACTACTATCCTACAGTAATTAAGCAAAAGTCCAACTATGTTTATTGGGCAGAGCACGAGACTGAAGTTTACGAAGCAACTGCAACTGCTTCTGATGGCAACTTTGGTCAAACTGCAGATAGTCGTCAGTTCAACCTGCTCCGTTCTGCTGCTGGTTCAACTGCATATCCTTCTGGTGCTACAACCATTGGTTCTAAGAAGAACGCTACTCATTACTATCGTCTCGCTTCTGGTGTTGACTATCCTGTTTCGGGTGGTTTCTACAACATCGGTAACGCTGATGTTTCCACATCTTACGATCTGGTTCTGGACGCTGAAGCACAAATCATTGACTTTATCCTGACTGGTCCTTCTGGTGCGGATGATTCTTCTGCTGTTGCTAAGATCACCAGCCTGGTTACAATCGCAGAATCCCGTCGTGATTGCATGGTGTTTGCTTCACCTCGCCGTGGTAATGTCATTGGCGAAACCAATCCTACTACGATTACAAATAACATCGTAGCATTCATGGATCAACTTCCTAGTTCCTCTTACCTGGTTCTGGATTCTGGTTACAAGTACATCTATGACAAGTATAACGATGTTTATCGTTATATTCCTACTAACGGTGACGTTGCTGGTCTTTGCCTGCAAACCGCAGTTAATGCCGATCCTTGGTTCTCTCCCGCTGGTTTCACTCGCGGTGTTCTGAACAATGCAGTTAAACTGGCATACACACCTAACAAGTCACAGCGTGATACACTGTATTCCGCTCGCGTCAACCCAATCGTATCTTTCCCTGGTCAAGGCATTGTCCTTTACGGTGATAAGACTGCTCTCGGATTCGCTTCCGCTTTCGACAGAATTAACGTCCGTCGTTTGTTCCTGACTATCGAGCGTTTCATTGGTGCTGCTGCTAAGACTCAACTGTTTGAACAGAATGATGAAGAGCAACGCACATTCTTCAGAAACATCGTCGAACCTTATCTGCGCGATGTTCAAGGTCGTCGTGGTATCACTGACTTCCTGGTCAAGTGTGATGCTTCTAATAACCCTCCTGAGGCAGTTGATCGTGGTGAGTTCCAAGCGGACATCTTCGTCAAACCCACCCGCACTATTAACTACATCACTCTGAACTTTGTCGCAACTCGCTCTGGCGTTGCATTCAACGAAGTCGCTAACTGATCTAACAATCTAATTTGATTCGATTTCAGACCCCCTAAAAAGGGTCTGAAATTTTTTGTTTTAATAAATAAACATAGCACCAAAAAAATTTAAGGAACGGCTAATGTCACAAGAAAATATTAACAGGTTTAAGTCAAAGGTCTCTAATGGCTTTGCAAGACCTAACCTATTTGAGGTGGGTCTGCAATTTCCATCCGCGATCGGTGTTGATAGCGAGATCAGAAAAAGCGCACAGTTCATTGTTCGTGCCGCACAAATTCCTTCCTTCCAGTTGGGTATCATTGAAGTTCCCTTCCGTGGTCGTACTTTGAAGGTTGCTGGCGACAGAACTTTTGAACCTTGGACTGTTACTGTTATGAACAACTCCGACTTCAAACTTAGAAATGCATTTGAAGATTGGATTGACTACATCCAACTTCCTGAGGCAAACTTCCAATCTGGCGAAGGTCTTGATTACTACAAGGATCTGACTGTTCACCAGTTGTCCCGCGATGAGCGCAAAGGTAAGTCTTCTAAGAGAATTCGTTCTTACAAGTTCTTTAACTGCTTCCCTAGCAATGTTTCTTCCATTGATCTGGATTACGGAAACAATGATGCTATCGAAGAATTCACAGTTGAGTTCCAGGTTCAGTTCTCCAAAGCAATTAACGAAAAAGACTGATCTGGAAGTTTCCTAAATAGACCAGGACCAATAACCTTAGAATATAATGTCGAATCAGCTCTTCGGATTTTCACTTGAGAGAGCGAAGAAGGTCCCCAAGGGACCTTCTTTTGTTCAGAAAGATAATATGGATGGTTCGCAACCGATTGTCGGTGGCGGATACTATGGATATTCTGTAGATTTTGATGGCACTGTTCGCAATGACCATGAATTAATTACCCGTTATAGGGAAATGGTCATGCAACCAGAATGTGATAGTGCTGTTGATGATATTGTCAACGAAACTATTTGTGGAAATTTTGACGATGTGCCTGTTGAGTTGGAACTTACCAACCTTAAGGTTTCAGATAAAATTAAAAAACTTATGAGAGAGGAGTTTGACGAAATCCTTCGTCTCCTCGATTTTGAAAACCGTTCCTATGAAATCTTCCGTCGTTGGTATGTTGACGGGAGATTGTTTTATCACAAAATTATCGATCCTAAAAGTCCTCGCCAAGGTTTACTGGAATTACGCTACATCGATCCCCGTAAGATTCGCAAGGTAACTGAATATCAACAAAAGCGCCCTGAGCAATTGAGAGGCGAAGATTTGAATACTCAGTTGACACAGAAGGCAGCAGAATACTTCTTGTACAATCCAAAGGGTCTTAAGAATTCAACTAATCAGGGCATGAAAATTGCTACTGATTCTATCACTTATTGTCATTCTGGTATCCAGGATCTCAATAAGAACATGACTCTTAGTCACCTACATAAAGCAATCAAGGCAGTAAATCAACTGCGTATGATTGAGGATTCTCTGGTTATCTATCGTCTATCCAGAGCTCCTGAGCGTAGAATTTTCTACATTGATGTTGGTAATCTTCCCAAGAATAAAGCAGAACAATATCTGCGTGAAGTCATGGGACGTTATCGCAACAAACTTGTATATGATGCTAACACGGGTGAAATTAAAGACGATAAAAAATTCATGTCCATGTTGGAAGACTTCTGGCTTCCTAGACGCGAGGGAGGGCGCGGGACTGAAATTACTACCCTTCCTGGCGGGCAAAATCTCGGTGAATTGGAAGATGTCAAATACTTCCAAAAGAAGCTATACAAAGCTTTGAATGTGCCCTCATCGAGACTTGAAACTGAGACTACGTTTAACATTGGTCGTGCTGCTGAAATTACTAGGGACGAAGTAAAGTTCCAGAAATTTATTTCACGTCTCCGCAAACGTTTTAGCGAACTGTTTGTAGATCTTTTGAAAACTCAATTGATTCTAAAGGGTATCGTTACTCTTGAAGATTGGGAAACCATGAGGTCTCACATTCAGTTTGACTTCATTGCAGATAACTACTTCACTGAACTGAAGGAAATCGAAATCCGCAATGAGCGTATGAATCAAGTTAATACTATGGATCCTTATGTCGGCAAGTATTTCTCTGTTGAGTATATGCGTCGTCAGGTTCTCAAGCAAACAGACGTTGAGATGAAAGAAATTGACAAACAAATTAACTCTGAGATGGAATCTGGTATTATTGCTGATCCTGCAGCGGAAATGGATCCCGCTATGGCTGCTGGCGGTGAAGGTGCCCCAGCACCAGAAGGAGGAGCACAACCAGAAACCTCTGTAGAACCTGGCGATGCACGTCGCGGAGAGTTCTAAATACTAAATAATATCATTGGGAGTACATTATGCCAAGTGACATTTCAAAACAAATCGTCGATCAAATTTTTGGAGACGATAAAGCAAAAGCAATCGACTCAGTAAATGATGCTCTGAGTGCTGCTGCATATGATGCGATTCAACAGCAAAAAATTAATTTTGCTAAGAGTATGGGATTTGAATTAGATGATACTGCACAAGATGCTGCGGACGAAGTTGCTGCAGATCTTGCTACTGATAATGCTGAACCTGAAACTGTAGAGGTTGATGGTCGCAAACCTGAAGATCCTCCCACCGATGAAGTGGAACAACCCACTGCCGAACTAGAAACCGAAGAACAACCTGAGGAACAAACCGATGAGACTGATAGCTGAAGAAATTACAACCGTCGATTTTCTCTGTGAAGAGAAAGAAGGCAAGAAAAATTACTTCATTGAAGGTGTCTTTCTGCAAGCGGAACTAAAAAACCGCAATGGCAGGATGTATCCTCAGAAAACTTTGGCACGAGAAGTTGCTAAATACGATGAGAACTACATTCAAAAAGGGCGTGCCCTTGGAGAATTAGGTCATCCCGATGGACCTTCCATCAATCTCGATCGTGTTTCGCATAAGATTCTCGGTCTTAGAGAAGATGGTAATAATTTCATCGGTAAAGCGAAGTTGCTCGATACTCCCATGGGGCAAATCGCTAAGAACCTCCTTGATGAAGGTGTCAAACTGGGTGTTTCATCCAGAGGCATGGGTTCTATCCGCAAGGAAGAGAATTGTAATGTTGTTTGCGACGACTTTATGCTCGCAACTGCTGCTGATATTGTAGCAGATCCTTCTGCTCCTGATGCATTTGTTGATGGAATTATGGAAGGTAAAGAGTGGGTATGGGAGAACGGTGTCCTTAGAGAATCTGCAGTAGCAGAAATCAAACAGGAAATCGACCAAGCAACCTTAATCAACCTTCAAGAGCGCAAAGTTTCCGCGTTTGAGAAGTTTCTGAAGAGTTTGTAAGGTTCTTAATTTATAAATAAACATAGACAACGCAAAGTATAACGGAGACCTAGAAATGTCTGAGACCCTCGACAACCAACTTGATAATATGGAAGAAGTGACCGAAGGCTCGAACGCAGTTACTAAGAATGCAAAACCTGGTGAGAAGATCGATACTTCTAAAGGTGGTGCAAAGAAAGTAATTGATGTTACTTCCGATTCGATGGAAGGCGCTAAAGGCACAAAGAACGCTGGCTCGTCTGCTGCTGCAGCAGTGAGTGTAGAAGGTTCTAAATCCTTATCAACCAAACCATCTGCAGCATCCGCTAAAATGGAGGACACTGAAGATGGCGAAGAAGAAACCATCGCTGAAACCAAGTACGACTTCAGTGAGGATGTTGACGCTCTTGTCGCTGGTGAAGAATTATCAGAAGAATTCAGACTCCGCGCAGCAACAATCTTTGAAGCAGCAGTAACTGCTCGCGTCAATGATGAAGCAAAAGCGTTGCAAGAGGCATTTGAAGCTACTCTGACTGAAGAAGTCGAAAGCATCAAAACAAGCTTGGCCGAGAAGGTAGACGACTATCTGACTTATGCCGCCGAAAACTGGATGAAGGAGAATGCTCTCCAGATCGAGCACGGCATTAAGACTGAGATGGCAGAGTCGTTCTTCAATGGTCTAAAAGGTCTTTTCATGGAGCACAATTTCAGTGTTCCTGAAGAGAAGTTCAACCTGCTCGATGGAATGGCAGGTGAACTTGATGAAATGGAAACAAAGCTCAACGAACAAATCGACGCTAATGTCGCTCTGAATAAGCGTATTGGCGAGTTTGTTAAAATGGAAATTGTGAACGAATGTGCCGCTGGTCTCGCAGAGACCCAGAAAGAGAAGCTCGCTTCTTTGGCAGAGGGTGTTGAGTTTGAAACTGAAGAAGACTTTAGAAATAAGGTCGAAACGATCAAGGAATCGTACTTCACTAGAAAGGCTGAACTTGCAGAGTCTGCAAGCGAACCCACCGAAGAAGCATCCGAACCCCTTGTCGAAAGCACAACGAGTGGCACCATGTCGAAGTATGTGGATGCGCTTGCTCGCTGGTCCAAATAATTAAAACTACTTACTTTCGGAGATAAAAATGTCTTTACGTCAACTCCAGGAGAAGTGGGCACCCGTTCTGAATCACGAATCTTGCCCTGAGATTGAAGATTCTCATAAGCGCGGCGTCGTTGCACAACTCCTTGAAAACCAAGAAAAAGCACAAGTCGAAGAGTCTGCTATCCTGACAGAGACTCTGCAAACTACAGGTTACACTGGTGGCGATACTGCTACTGGCGCTACCGCTGGTTTCGACCCCGTTCTGATCTCTCTGATCAGACGCTCTATGCCCCAACTGATCGCCTATGATATTGCTGGCGTTCAACCTATGACTGGTCCTACTGGTCTGATCTTCGCGATGCGTACGAACTACGGTTCCGAGCGTCGTCCTGCTCAGTCTGGTTACGACGAAGCATTCTTCAACGAGCCTAACGCAGGTTTCTCTGGTGGTGCTGGCACCTCCTACGATCCTGGCGCTTCTAGCTCTGCGAACAACGATGCAGAGGGCACCAACCCTGCACTGCTTAACGATTCCCCCGCTGGAACCTATGAGCAGACTGCAGATGCAACTGGCATGACCACTGCAACTGCTGAAGCTCTGGACGATGCTACTTCTGGTAGCGAGTTCCGTGAGATGGGATTCTCGATCGAGAAGGTAACTGTCACAGCACGCGCTCGCGCTCTGAAGGCAGAATACAGCATCGAGATGGCACAAGACCTGAAGGCGATTCATGGTCTGGATGCTGAGCAAGAGCTCGCTAACATCCTCTCTACTGAGATCCTCGCTGAGATCAACAGAGAAGTCGTTAGAACCATCTACACCAACGCTGTTGCTGGTGCTCAAAACAACACTGCTACTGCTGGTAAGTTCGACCTCGATGTTGACTCCAACGGTCGCTGGTCTGTTGAGAAGTTCAAGGGTCTCCTGTTCCAAATCGAGCGTGACTGCAATGCAATCGGTCAGCAAACTCGTAGAGGGAAGGGCAACATCCTGATCGCTTCTGCTGATGTTGTTTCTGCTCTCGGTATGGCAGGCGTTCTGGACTATGCTCCTGCTCTGTCTGGTAACAACGGTCTCATCCCTGATGACACCTCCTCTACCCTGGTTGGCACCCTGAACGGTCGCGTTAAGGTCTACGTTGATCCTTATTCTGCTAACGTTGCTGATAAGCACTACTACGTTGCAGGTTATAAGGGCACCAGCGCATATGACGCAGGTCTGTTCTACTGCCCTTACGTTCCTCTCCAGCAGGTTCGTGCAATCAACCCCAACACCTTCCAGCCCAAGATCGGCTTCAAGACTCGCTACGGCATGGTCTCGAACCCCTTCGCACAAGGTCTGACCCAAGGTTCTGGCGCTCTGACTGCAAACAGCAACAAGTACTACAGAAGAGTCCAAGTTGCAAACCTCATGTGATATCGTTTCACATATCTCACAGAGACCCTACGGGGTCTCTTTTTTTTGTTTACATTACTTCGTGTAGTCTTCTATACAAAAAATAAGAGTTAATTCAAGGAGTCAGAATTTGCTAACATAACGAATAGATAGTAGTGGAATTAAGCGAGGTGGAAAAATGAATCCAAACCTTTTCTATATTATTGATAAACGTTATGGAGGTGATTATGCACAACATCACTTCGCGCAATCAACTCGATGAATGGCGTCATTTTGAAGACACTGTAGATGAATTGACCATCGAAAATCAAAAGATTAATGACTATTACGAGTGTTTGATTGAGTGCGATATTCTAAACCAGACACAGTGTAAAAAAATTTGTAAGAGGTTACTCCTATGAAATAAACCTTATAAATAAAACTACCGTGTGAAGGAAGTTTACTTGAGGGGTCTTGACACCCCTCTTTTTTTGTGCTAAATAATTTTACTCTGAACCTTACATCATGGATTATAAACCATACTCACCAGAGTGGCATCGTAAAAGATATCTTAAAGAAGCACTTGATAGATATCTCGATGACTATGTTTCTAATGAAGTAATTCGCGAAGACATTCTAAGCATTCTCATGGATCGCTCTGATTCTGCATATGCTGAATGGAACAAAACCGAAGAACTTGCCTCAATGTTAGAATCTAAATAACACTGTATCTGGTGTAGATTTATGCTATCGACTAAGTACAGACTTCGTTTGGAGTCTATCTGTAGGTGCATTGCAAATAAAGAACAAGTTCCCCTAGAAGATATGATTTGGGCAGAAAAACTCGCCAAGTCATATACAACAGCAAGAGACTGGTTAAACAAGGCACGTCGCCATGCCGCTCAAAATATTGAAGAGGGGACCATGGATGATTTTATGAATAAGATGGGATTAGGAGACCCCGACCCATCTAATTACAAAACGGGGTTTGAAGGTGCCGATGAAATTGTAGATTGGTTCCAAAGAGATAAACCTGACGACTGGAGGCAACGTGACTGAAAAGATTACTCCTGAGACATACGAAAAAATGAATGAGGAGTTTGAAGAGGATGGTCTTGCTTTCAGGATCAAAGTTCCCACACAAAAAGAAATCGATGATTGGAGACAGCGCGACTAATGGCAAACTGGTATGCTGATCAATTAACAAATAAAAACTACCTTTCACCTATAGGATTTGTATTCCTACTTGATAAGGCAAGGAAGGTTAGTTTTCTTTGTCAAAGAGCAGAGATTCCTACCATGTCTATCTCTGAACTGGTAGTTCCTACTCCAGGATTTGTGCAATTGCCGATTCCCGATGGTCAGGCAACGTATGCAAATCTGCAAATAGAATTCATTGTTGATGAAAATCTAGAAAATTATATGCAGATTTATAATTGGATGCGAGCAATTTCAACTCCAGATGAATATGAAACTAGATTCAAATGGATCGAAGATAATAGGAAAGATAGGTTGGAGAGTGATCGTGCTCAAACGTTAGTATCCGATGGAACTCTGCAAGTATTAAACAACAATAATCAGGCAAACTTTGATGTTACATTTAGAGATTTGTTCCCTGTATCATTGTCAACTCTATCATTTGATGTAACACAATCAGATAATAATTATTTTACTGCAAGTGTAACTTTCCAATATACAGTGTATGATGTACTTGATGTTAATACAAGCACACGTCGATGAGTGAACTGCCAGAATGGAAAAAACGTGCGCTTGCTGATCCTAGTGTGAATGCTAAGCAAGCTCGTGTTATAATGGATGGACCTAAATGTTTGACTGACGCCTGGTTCCTTCAAGCAATGAAATTTAAGTATTTTCGTGATGAACCTAGAAACACTACAACAAATGTGGAAGACTGATTCCAAGTTGGATGATGATCTGCATGATAATGACTCACTAGCAATCCCTCAACTTCATATGAAATATATGGAGTTTCATAGTACATATTCTCTAATGAAGAAGGATAGGGAATTAGAAATCAAACGCCTTCTAAAAGAAAAATGGTTGTATTACAAAGGGAAGGCACCTTCTTCTGTATATAAAGAGATGCCATTTGATCTTAAACTTACCACTAAGGAAGAGATCACAATGTTTATCGAAGCAGATGAAGACATGCAAAAACTTCAATATAAAATTGACTACATAGACCAGGTGCTCTTCTTTTTAGATGGGGTATTGCGAATGATAAACAATCGCACTTATCATATCAAGAACGCTATTGAATGGAAGAGGTTTCAAAGTGGGTTCTAATGAATTACGGATTATATTATAAAGAAGTTGAGTTCAATCGTCACTCAATAGACACTGTAAGAAAAGCAATCTCAGGTGATCTAGACTGGAAGAAAGGTTCATTACATAGCAGTCAAAGATCAACCAGGAGTTCAGAAGTAGCATGGATAAGGGATATGAATCTCTTGTC
>Ga0213860_10000588_pt1 | contig 14628 bp, 19 predicted proteins | sample PICome_3_FD_160118 | JGI IMG/M metagenome (GOLD analysis project Ga0213860, IMG submission 160118) | Coastal seawater microbial communities near Pivers Island, North Carolina, United States - PICO550 | ecosystem: Environmental > Aquatic > Marine > Coastal | place: USA: North Carolina...
GTCCATGTTGGAAGACTTCTGGCTTCCTAGACGCGAGGGAGGGCGCGGGACTGAAATTTCTACTCTCCCTGGCGGGCAAAACCTCGGTGAACTGGAAGATGTCAAATACTTCCAAAAGAAGCTGTATAAAGCTTTGAACGTGCCCTCATCGAGACTAGAAACTGAGACTACATTCAATATCGGTCGTGCTGCTGAAATTACTAGGGACGAAGTAAAGTTCCAGAAGTTCATCGCACGTCTAAGAAAGCGTTTCAGCGAACTGTTTATGGACTTGCTGAAAACTCAACTCATTCTGAAGGGAATTGTCTCTATTGAAGAATGGGAAGAGATGAAGACCCATATTCAGTTCGACTACATCGCGGATAACTATTTCACTGAACTGAAAGAGATCGAGATCCGCAATGAGCGTATGAATCAGGTTAATACTATGGATCCTTACGTTGGCAAGTACTTCAGTGTTGAGTATATGCGTCGTCAGGTTCTCAAGCAAACAGACGTTGAGATGAAAGAAATTGATGAACAAATTAAAATTGAGATGGAATCTGGTATTATTGCTGATCCTGCAGCGGAAATGGATCCCGCTATGGCTGCTGGCGATGCCGCTCCCCCAGAAGGTCAACAACCAGAAACTGGGGTAGAACCTGGTGATGCAAGTCGCGGAGAGTTCTAAATAAACTAAATAATATTATTCGGAGTATATTATGCCAAGTGAAATTTCAAAACAAATCGTTGATCAAATTTTTGGTGGCGATAGAGCAAAGGCAATTGATTCAGTAAATGATGCATTGTCTGCTGCTGCATATGACGCGGTTCAACAGCGTAAAGCTGATTTCGCACAAAGTATGGGATTTGAATTAGATGATACTGCTCAGGATGCTGCTGATCAAATTGCAGATGAACTTCCTGACGGAACTGAAGAACCTGAAACTGTAGAAGTTGATGGTCGCAAACCCGAAGATCCTCCCGCTGATGAAGTGGAGCAACCTACCGCCGAACAAGAACCTGAGGAACAAACCGATGAGACTGATAGCTGAAGAAATTACATCCGTCGATTTTCTTTGTGAAGAAAACGAGGGTAAGAAAAATTACTTCATTGAAGGTATCTTCCTGCAATCTGAAATTAAAAACCGTAATGGCAGAATGTACCCTCAGAAAACTTTAGCGCGTGAAGTTGCTAAATACGATGAGAACTACATTCAAAAAGGGCGTGCCCTTGGAGAATTAGGTCATCCCGATGGTCCATCCATCAACCTAGATCGTGTGTCACACAAGATCATTTCCCTTAGAGAAGACGGAAACAACTTTGTCGGTAAGGCGAAGTTACTCGACACTCCTATGGGTAAGATCGCTAAAGATCTCCTTGGAGAAGGTGTGAAACTAGGCGTTTCGTCTAGAGGCATGGGTTCTATTCGTAAAGAAGAGAACTGTAGTGTTGTTTGTGATGACTTTATGCTCGCTACTGCTGCTGATATTGTAGCAGATCCTTCTGCACCTGATGCATTTGTTGATGGAATCATGGAAGGTAAAGAGTGGGTTTGGGATAATGGCATCTTGAAAGAATCTGCAGTAGCAGAAATCAAACAAGAAATCGATCAAGCAACCCTTATCAATCTTCAAGAGCGCAAAATTTCCGCGTTTGCAAAGTTCCTGAAGAGTTTGTAAGGTTATTAATTTATAAATAAACATAGACAACGCAAAGTACAACGGAGACCTAGAAATGTCTGAGACCCTCAACACTGTAGATAATATGGAAGAAGTGAACGAAGGCTCTAACGTCGTTACCAAGAATGCAAAGCCTGGTGAAAAAATTGACACCTCTAAAGGTGGCGCTGCTAAGGTTATTGACGTTAACACCGATTCCATGGAAGGTGCAAAGGGCACCAAGAACGCTGGTGCAAGCGCATCGGGTGCTGTAAAGCACGAAGGTTCTAAATCCCTTTCAACAAAACCTTCTGATGCATCTGCTAAGATGGAGGAAACCGATGGCGAAGAAGAAGAAACAATCACTGAAACCAAGTACGACTTTAGTGAAGATGTTGACGCTCTTGTCGCTGGTGAAGACCTCTCAGAAGAATTCAGAGAGCGTGCAGTAACGATCTTTGAAGCAGCGGTCACCGCAAAAGTCAATGCTGAAACAGCTGCGTTGCAAGAGGCATTTGAATCTACTCTGACTGAAGAAGTCGAACAGATCAAAACAGAATTGGCCGAGAAAGTAGACGACTATCTCACTTATGCCGCCGAGTCCTGGATGAAGGAGAATGCTCTCCAGATCGAGCACGGCATTAAGACTGAGATGGCAGAGTCGTTCTTCTCTGGCCTCAAGTCTCTCTTTATGGAGCACAATTTCAGTGTTCCCGAAGAGAAGTTCAACCTGCTGGATGGAATGGCAGGTGAGCTTGATGAAATGGAAGCTAAACTCAACGAGCAAATCGACACCAATGTTGCACTGAATAAGCAACTTGGTGAGTTTGTTAAAATGGAGATTGTGAACGAATGTGCCGCTGGTCTCGCAGAGACCCAGAAAGAGAAGCTCGCTTCTCTGGCAGAGGGTGTTGAGTTTGAAACTGAAGAAGACTTTAGAAATAAGGTCAATACGATCAAGGAATCATACTTCACTAGGAAGGCTGAACTTGCAGAATCTGTAAGCGACCCCACCGAAGAAGCTGCTGAACCCCTTGTCGAATCTACAGCGAGCGGCTCGATGTCGAAATACGTCGATGCATTAGCACGTTGGTCCAAATAATTAACTTATCTACTTTAAACCTCGGAGACAACAATGTCCTTACAACAACTCCAGGAGAAGTGGGCACCCGTCCTGAATCACGAATCTCTGCCCGAGATCGAAGATACTCATAAGCGTGGCGTAGTCGCACAACTCCTCGAAAACCAAGAAAAAGCAATCACTGAAGAAGCTTCCGTTCTTAACGAAACTCTTCAAACCACTGGTTATACTGGCGCATCGACCGCTACTGGTCCTGTTGCTGGTTTTGACCCTGTTCTGATCTCCCTGATCAGACGCTCCATGCCTCAACTGATCGCTTACGATATCGCAGGCGTTCAACCGATGACTGGTCCTACTGGACTGATCTTCGCAATGCGTACTAACTATGGCGCAGAGCGTGATCCCGCAGCATCTGGCTACGATGAAGCATTCTTCAACGAGCCCAACGCTGGTTTCTCTGGTGGTCCTGGCGCATACGATCCTGGTGCATCTGATGCTACCAACGATGCAGAAGGCACCAACCCTGCACTCCTCAACGATTCCCCCGCTGGAACCTACGAGCAGACTGCAGACGCAACTGGCATGACCACTGCAACTGCTGAAGCACTTGACGATTCCTCTTCTAACACGGCATTCCGTGAGATGGGTTTCTCGATCGAGAAGGTTACTGTAACCGCTCGTGCTCGTGCGCTGAAGGCAGAATACAGCATCGAACTCGCACAAGACCTGAAGGCGATTCATGGTCTGGATGCTGAGCAAGAGCTCGCTAACATTCTCAGCACTGAGATCCTGGCAGAAATCAACCGCGAAGTTGTTAGAACCATTTACACCAACGCTGTAAAGGGTGCTCAGAACAACACCGCAACTGCTGGTGTATTCGACCTCGACGTTGACTCCAACGGTCGCTGGTCTGTTGAGAAGTTCAAGGGTCTCCTGTTCCAGATCGAAAGAGATGCTAACGCTATCGGTCAGCAAACTCGTCGCGGAAAGGGCAACATCCTGATCTGTTCTGCTGACGTTGCTTCTGCACTCGGTATGGCAGGCGTTCTGGATTACTCCCCTGCTCTGAACGGCAACAACGCTCTGACTGGCGTTGATGATACCTCCAGCACTCTGGTTGGTACTCTGAACGGTCGCATCAAGGTCTACGTTGATCCTTATTCTGCTAACGTCGCTGATAAGCACTACTACGTTGCAGGTTATAAGGGCACTTCTCCTTATGACGCAGGTCTGTTCTACTGCCCTTACGTTCCTCTCCAGCAGGTTCGTGCAATCAACCCTGACACCTTCCAGCCCAAGATCGGCTTCAAGACTCGCTACGGCATGGTCTCGAACCCCTTCGCACAAGGTCTGACTCAAGGTTCTGGTGCTCTGACTGCAAACACCAACCGCTACTACAGAAGAGTCCAGGTTGCAAACCTCATGTGATATTGGTTCACATATTTCACAGAGACCCTACGGGGTCTCTTTTTTTATGTTTACATAAGATGTGTATTCTGATGTATAAAAAATAAGAGTTGTTGTTAGTCATACCAATTCCGTCAGAATTTGCTGACATTTGGTATAGATAGTATCAGAATTACGCGAGGTGGAAAAATGAATCCTATCCTTAACTACATTATGTCAACCGATTATGGAGAAGATCATGCACAATATAACTTCGCGCAATCAACTGGATGAGTGGCGTCATTTTGAAGATACCATTGATGAAATGGATATTGAGATGCAAAAAATGAATGACTACTATGAATGTTTAATTGAATGCGACTCCCTAAATCAGCATGAATGTAAAAAAATCTGTAAGAGATTGCTCCTATGATACCAAACCCCTATAAATAAAACTACCGTGTGAAGGAAGTGACCGAGGGGATTCGTCCCCTCTTTTTTTAAGCTAAATAATTTTACTCTGTAATTACATCATGGATTATAAACCATACTCCCCAGAGTGGCATAGAAAAAGATATCTCAAAGAAGCATTGGACATGTACTTAAATGATTATGTTTCCAATGAAGTAATTAAGAACGATATCTTTGACATTCTTATGGATCGATCTGATTCAGCATATGCTGACTGGAACAAGACAGAAGAATTGACATCAATGTTAGAATCTAAATAACACTGTATTTGGTGTATTTTTATGCTCTCGACTGCGTACAGACTCCGCCTGGAGTCCATCTGTAGGTGCATTGCTAACAAAGAACAAGTTCCTCTAGAAGATATGATTTGGGCAGAGAAACTTGCCAAAGCCCATACTCTTGCAAGGGACTGGTTGCAGAAAGCAAGACGCCAAGCTTCTCAAGATATTGAAGAAGGTAGCACAGACGATTTTCTCAATAGGATGGGTCTTGGGGACCCCGATCCATCCAATCACAAAACGGGGTTCTCTGGAGCGGATGAAATTGTAGATTGGTTTCAACGTGACAAACCTGATGACTGGAGACAACGCGACTAAATTATGAACATTCAAGATTATTACTTTGAAGACTTTATCGGAGTTTTCGATACTGACTATGACACTAGACCACTTATCGAATATTGGAAGTATCAGGACAAGTGTGGATCAACATTTCAGAGATACGGCATTTTTGGCAAACCTGAAAGGAAGGCACATACTAGAAAAGATAGATGCCTTGCTACCGAGGATTTCATGCTTGACCATCAGTGTGGGTATGAATATATGCAGCAATACAATCTAGTTATTGGTTCTTGTCTGGAAAAATACGTCAATGAATATGAAGCATTGATGGATTACCGATACCAGCAAGTGTATCTGAATGTGCAAAGAACAAAACCTGGAGAGGGATATCATTCTTTCCACTTCGAGAAAGGATCATTGGGCACTAACCGTCGTGTTGCAGCAACAATGATGTACCTAAATACAGTTGAAGAAGGTGGAGAAACCGAGTTTCTTTATCAACATAAAAGATTCAAACCAGTTGCAGGACAAGTTCTTATTTGGCCAGCAGGTTTTACTCATGTTCATAGAGGTCTCCCCCCATTGAAAGGGGAAAAGTATATCGCCACTTCCTGGTTAGAAAACGTAAACGCATAACATGTCAAGTTGGTACGACTCTCAACTAAAAAATAAGAACTATCTGTCTCCAATTGGATTCTTATTCATTTTGGAAAAGGCACGAAAGGTTTCTTTCTTGTGTCAGTCGGCAGAGATTCCTACGATGTCAATATCTGAGATTGTTGTTCCAACACCAGGTTTTGTTCAGTTGCCCTTGCCTGATGGACAAGCAACGTATGCAAACTTAGAAATACAGTTTATTGTTGATGAGAATCTAGAAAATTACATGCAGATTCATAACTGGATGAGAGCAATCGCAACTCCAGAAGATTATGCAGATCGCTTTGAGTGGATTGACGAAAAGTCAAGAGAAACTAGATATAACACTGATTCTCCATCGCTGACATTTGTATCTGACGGAACACTTCAAGTTTTGAACAATAATAATGTTGCAAACTTTGATGTTACTTTTACAGATATGTTCCCTGTTGCATTATCATCTCTACCATTTGATGTCACGCAAACTGATAACTCATACTTTACAGCAACCGCAACTTTCCAGTATACTAGTTATCAAATGCGTCAAGTTAACACTGGCACTAAGTTATGATAGAATGGAAGCAATACATGCTAGACCATTATGTTCTTACTCCTAAAGAGAGAACTCTTTTAAAAGAAGGACCTAAGAGTTTGGCACAAGCATGGCACCTCCAAGCACTCAAATATCGTTATGAATCTGGAAACACTCCAAAACATGTGGAAGACTGATTCCAAACTGGATGATGACTTACATGATAATGACTCACTAGCAATTCCTCAACTCCATATGAAATACATGGAGTTTTATAATACCTACTCTCTAATGAAAAAAGAACGAGAGTTGGAAATGAAGAAGATGCTGAAAGATAAATGGATTTACTACAAAGGTAAAGCACCATCTTCTGTGTACAAAGAAATGCCGTTCGATCTCAAACTGACTACTAAAGAAGAGATCAGTATGTTTATCGAAGCGGACGAAGAAGTTCAAAAACTACAATACAAGATAGGATACATAGACCAGGTTCTCTTCTTTCTTGACGGTGTGCTGCGAATGATTAACAGTCGCACATATCATATCAAGAACTCTATTGAATGGAAGAGGTTTCAATCAGGTATGTAATGAACTACGGACTGTTATGGAAAGAAGTTGTCTTCAATCGTAAGGCAATGGACATTGTAAATAAAGCAACCAATGCCGAATTGACATGGCATCAGGGCAAAATACACAACAGTCTAAAAGATAATAGAAGTTCTAATGTTGCATGGATAGGAGATCCCGATCTCTTGTCCATGCTTTTGCGTATGGTGAAAAAAATAAACAAAGATGCTAGATGGAATTTGAATATTACTGGAGTAGAAGCAGTTCAATATGGCATCTATGGTAAGGGAGACTTTTATGACTGGCATGTGGATCAACATCCAAGACCTGTCAGGGGTGTGGTAAGAAAGATTAGTATGACGCTGTTCCTAAACGACGACTACGAAGGTGGCGACTTTGATTTGGAGATATATAGACCAGATGCGGATCCAAGATACAAAACTTTTAAGTTGAAATCTGGGTCTGCTATTTTTTTCCAAGGGGATCAATGGCACAGGGTTCGCCCCGTCACTTCTGGATTGAGAAAGTCACTTGTAGCATGGTTTTATGGACCTCCTTATTCGTAAGAAAAATGAAGTATATCTCAAGGTTGAAGCAGAACCTGGATTAAATTATGAACTGTCAGACTTTTTCACATTCGAGATAGAGTCTGCAAAGTACATGCAAAAGACTCGTCGCTATAAAGGATGGGATGGAAAGATTCGTCTTTACTCTCCAGCGACAGGTGAAATTTATGTTGGTCTTATTGATTATCTTTTAGACTGGGCGGATAAGAAGGGATACAAATATCGAATGGAAGACTGTCCTTATTTCGGGCATCCATTAGAACGAAATGATATGATCACTCCCAGGTCGGTTGTAGGGTTCGTAAAATCACTGTGCCTACCCCCGAGTCTTCAAGTTCGGGATTATCAATATAAGGCAATATACGAAGCGTTGCGATACAACAGACGATTGTTATTATCCCCAACAGCATCAGGTAAGTCTCTGATGATCTATGCATTGGTTAGATTTCATACTAATGTTGATAGAAATGTTTTAATCGTCGTTCCCACTACCTCTCTTGTCGAACAGATGTACAAAGACTTTGAGGAATATGGATGGATGGCGACCAAAGATTGCCACAAAATATATGCGGGGCAAGAAAAATACACGGACCATAGCGTGGTAATTACCACTTGGCAGTCTATCTACAAGGAACCGCGTAAGTGGTTTGATAGGTTTGATGTCGTCATTGGAGACGAGGCGCACCAATTCAAAGCTAAATCTCTTACTACGTTGATGTCTAAGTTGCATGAGTGTAAATACAGGATTGGTTTTACTGGAACGTTAGATGGCGCTAATGTAAATCAACTAGTATTAGAAGGATTATTTGGACGTTGCTCTCAAGTAACTAGAACTAATGAATTGATGAAACAGGGGTATGTCGCAAAACTAAAAGTAAAAATTATATTATGTAAGCACGAAGAAAAAATCTTTGAGGGTTATCAAGACGAGATTGGATATCTAGTCGAACACGAAGGCAGGAATAAATTCATTCGTAACTTAGCATTAGATCTCGAAGGAAATACCCTAGTCCTTTTTAACTATGTAGAACGCCATGGCATCCCTCTTTACGAACTGATAAATAGTTGCACAGACAAACCAGTTCATTTTGTTCATGGTGGTGTGGATGTAGAAGATCGCGAAGAAATTCGTAGGTTGACAGAACTTTCCACGAACTCCATTATTATTGCCTCGTATGGAACTTTCTCTACAGGCATCAACATTAAAAGATTACACAATGTGATTTTTGCTAGTCCTTCTAAGTCCAGAGTACGCAACCTACAATCAATTGGTCGTGTTCTAAGGAAAGGCGAAAATAAATCACAAGCAACATTATATGATATTGCGGATGACATCTCTACTGACAGAGGTAACAATTACACCCTCAATCATTTGACAGAGAGAGTCAAGGTATATAACGAAGAAAAATTTCAGTATGAAATCATAGATGTAAAATTAAAAGCTTATGATTAGTTACGCAAAACACGACGAAGAATTTTACGGCATCTTCAAACTCGTCAATGGGGAAGAAGTACTTGGTAAAGCAATCCTAACTCAGGATGAAACGGAGACGCTTGTCTTCATTCAGGATCCTGTTTGTGTTCAGGTTGTTACCAGAGAAAGTGAAGATGGTAAAGTGACACGCGGTATGGGATTCACAAAGTGGATGCAATTATCTGAAGAAGACTTTTACATCATTAGAGAGAAAGATATTATTACAGTATCTTCTATGAGTAAAGAAGTTATATTCATGTATGAAAACTTTGTAGCGGATGACGATCCGCTCCTAGGAAAAAAGAAACTTAAGACTGATCCCGATAACGCTCTAGGGTATGTCGGAACGATTGATCAAGCAAGAAAATTGTTTGAAAAGATCTTTAAAGATAAGCCTAGTAACTCTTGAACCCTTACATGGTTATTCTACTGAGAATTGACACTTCTGTCAAGTGTGCTATAATGAACACAAAGCAAAGACATTATGAAAACTGCTAGAAAACAGAAACAGCATTACGTTGACAACCAAGAGTTCCTCGCTGAGATCATCAAGTATCGCGAGAGCGTTCAACTAGCAGAAGCAAAAGGTCTGCCAAAACCTCGTGTCAATAATTATATTGGTGGTTGCTTTCTAAAGATTGCAACACATTTATCATACAAACCAAATTTCATCAACTACATGTATAAGGATGACATGATTTGTGATGGAATTGAAAACTGTATTCAGTATATCGATAATTTTAATCCAGAAAAATCTAGAAATCCTTTTGCATATTTCACTCAGATTGTGTACTTTGCTTTCCTGAGACGTATTGCAAAGGAAAAGCGTCAGATGGATATTAAAGAGAAGATCATTGAAAAGTCAGGCTACGACGAAGTTATGCATATTGACGGCGATTCAAAAACCGAGTATAATTATATTAAGTCTAGGATTGAATCAAATTCTAGAAATGTCCAACGCCGAGATCAACGTCGCGAATCCTGATTAATGAAAGTCCTCCTGATTACTGATCAACACTTTGGTGTTCGTAACGACAATCAGTTTTTTATAAATCATTATAAAAAGTTTTACGGTGAAATTGTAATTCCTTTTTTGAAAGCATCTGGTATCTCCACAGTTATCTGTCTTGGAGATACTTTTGATCGTCGCAGATCAATTAACTTCATGTCTCTAGATGAGTCGAAGAAGATGTGGTTTGATCCTCTAGAGGAAATGGGTATCAAAATGCACATGCTTGTAGGAAACCATGATATCTACTACAAAAACACTTTACGAGTTAACGCCCCAGGTGAGTTACTTGGACAGTACGGCAACATCACAGTCTATGATAGACCTACTACCATTGACATTGATGGTCTTCCTATACTTCTTTTGCCTTGGATATGTGACGAAAACTACGACGAATCCCTACGATCTCTTACAGAAAGTCCTGCTACTGTCGCTATGGGCCATCTTGAGTTTAACGGGTTTGAAGCACATCCTGGTCATATGATGGAAACGGGAATGGATCATTCCATTTTCAAAAAGTTTGATAAAGTGTTCAGTGGGCACTATCATATGAAGTCAAAGCGTGATAATGTAGTCTATCTCGGCAATCCATATCAACTGTATTGGAATGACTACGCATCAAAAAGAGGATTCCACGTCTTCGACACTGACACTCTCAAAACTACTTTTTACCGAAATCCCTTTACTACTTTTCATAAGTTGTATTATAATGACGGGGTTGCTATACCAGATCACCGAGAACTGGAGGGAGCATTCGTCAAACTAATCGTAGAAGATAAGGGAGATTATGCTAAGTTTGATTATGCTGTGAATCAACTTCAGAGTATGGGTTTAGCGGATCTAAAAATTATTGAAGATCTCAGTCTGGACCTTGAAAATGGCAATGCTGTGGTAGAATCCGAAGACACTTTGTCTTTGTTAGATAACTACATAGATGAGATAGACCTTAAAGTTAATAAGGGAAATGTCAAATCTGTTATGCGTTCACTCTACATGGAAGCATCGGAGCTATAAATGTTTATTTTAACAGAAGAATCCACTGGCGGAGTCTTTGCTGTACAAGACAAGCGGAATGAATTTAAAAGAATCGTTCAATGTTTTGAAGACAAAGATGATGCTGAAAGATATCTAGTATTATTAGAAGGCGATGACTATCCAGATCAATTACGAATTATGGAAGTAGAACCAGAAGTCATCGCTTTTAATTGTGTAAACCATGGTTATGAATATACTGTTGTAACTCCTAACGACTTTGTGATCCCCGACATACTATGATCGTATTTGAAACTATCCGCTGGAAGAATTTTTTATCTACAGGTGACCAGTGGACAGAAATTAAACTAGACGAAACAACATCAACGTTGATCGTCGGACAGAACGGTGCTGGCAAATCGACTATGCTCGATGCCCTGTGTTTTGGTCTGTTCAATAAACCATTTAGAAAAATCAACCGTGGACAGTTGGTAAACAGTATCAACGAAAAGGGTCTGAAGGTTGAAGTATGCTTTACTATAGGTCGTGATGATTATCGGGTCTTCCGAGGAGCGAAACCAAATGTCTTTGAACTTTATCGAAACAATAAACTGGTCGATCAGGACGCTGCTGCCAAAGACACGCAGAAGTACTTGGAGCAATCAGTGCTCAAACTCAATTTCAAAAGCTTCACTCAAGTCGTTATACTCGGATCATCAACTTTTGTCCCCTTCATGCAACTCCCTGCCCCTCACAGGCGAGAAGTTATTGAAGATCTACTTGACATCAACATCTTCTCAAACATGAATTCTTTGCTGAAGGATCGTATCCGAACAGCACAAGGACAGAGTAAAGATTGCGTTCATATGTTGAGTCTTGCAGAAGAGAAAGTCAGTAGTCAAGAGAGATTAATTGAATCTCTTCAGCAAGTTAATAATACACGTCAGAAAGAAAAGTTAGAAAAATATACCAACAATAAGAATTTAATTGCTGAACACCAGCAAGCAAAAGTATCTAAAGAGAATGAACTTTCTGAGTTAGAATCTCAGATTAAAGACGTTACTAGTCACAAAGAACTCTTGACTAGTTTGAGACAGTCACAGTCTGATATCAACTCGGAACTGAAATCTGCTGCCAAAGAATTAAAGTTCTTTAAATCACATGACGAGTGCCCTACTTGCTCTCAGCAGATTGAACCTGCATTTAAGAATGCTGTAATCGGTGGTCTTGAGGGTAAAGGTAAGAACCTAACTAAGCAGTTTAAGTCTCTCACCACCGAAATTGCTGATGCTGTATCGATTGTAGAAAAGATGGAAGATCTTTCTACCAACTGCCACAATGTTCGATCTCAGATTAGTTCTGCTGAGAGAGAAGTTGTACGTCTGGAGATGGAGAATCTTCAACTTGATAAAGAGATGATCGAACTGCAAACTAATACTCCCAATCTTGATAAAGAAAAAGCATCTCTGGTTGAGTTTGAAGATCAGTTGAAAACTACAAAAAATGACTGTAGCAAGATCGGTCAAACTTTAGATGAGTATCAGGTTGTGTCATCTTTGCTGAGAGATTCTGGAATCAAAAGTCAGATTATCAAGAAATATGTGCCTGTATTTAATAATCTTATCAATAAATACCTGCACAGCATGGATTTCTTTGTCAACTTTACCCTTGATGAAGAATTTAATGAAGTCATCAAAAGTAGATTTCGTGATGAGTTCTCATATGCTTCCTTCTCTGAGGGAGAGAAGCAAAAGATCGATCTCGCTTTGCTTTTTACATGGCGCGAAGTCGCTAGGATGAAGAATAGTGTTGCCACCAATCTACTCATACTTGATGAGGTATTTGATAGTTCTCTCGATGCAGAGGGCACTAATGAACTTTTTAAGATTCTTCGTAGTCTTGGGAGTGATACTAACGTCTTTGTTATTTCACACAAAGGGGATATCCTTGTAGATAAATTTTTAAGGACAATTAAATTTGAAAAAGTCAATGACTTCTCAAAGATGTCGGACGATTCGTAAAGCATGGAGAGTCTGGGCAAAAGCATTAGGACAGAAAGATGGACGAAACGACAGAGAGGCTGATACTATTGCTGGCATACGCACCCTTATTTTTGTTTCTTATATGGTTACAAACATCGCTATTGTGGCTAATGCAGTAAGACACTGGGACAGTAACCAAAGTGTCCCAGTAGTGTCCCCACACCTTGACGATAGTGCTATACTTAACAAGTAATCGAAAGAAAGCATGATCAACACCGAAGTCAAAGGAACCCTCGCCAAATTGCTGGCAACTGAAAACCTGACTGTGGAACACCGCAAAGTCAGTACTGCATACTTTGATGTTGATGAACGGGTCCTGTGTCTTCCTATCTGGGAGCGTGCTTCGAGCACTGTATATGATCTCCTGGTAGGTCATGAGGTGGGTCATGCTCTCTACACCCCCTCAGAGGACTACTCAGACGCCCCTAAGGCGTTCATGAATGTCCTAGAGGATGCTCGCATTGAGCGTATGATGAAGCAGACATATCCTGGTCTTCGTCAAACTTTCTTTGAGGGTTATAAAGAATTGTGGGAAGATAACTTCTTTGGAGTCTCTGAAGAAGAACTTCCTTATATCCCATTCATCGATCGTATCAACCTGTATTTCAAAGGTAATAACCTGGTTGAATTTTCTGATGAAGAGATGCCATATGTTGTACGTGCTGGACAAACTAAGACTTTCCGAGAAGTTGTTGATCTTGCTGTAGAGATCTATGAGTTCTCTAAACAGAAGCAAGAGGAAAAGGATGAAGATTTCCAAGCACCTCCTGAGCAAGATAATGATAGTAATACCACTGCAGATGACGAAGTTCAGGTAGGTAATACTGAGGATGAAGATAAAGAGTGGCCTACAGAGAATGATCCAGAAAGCGATCATCGTAATGATCGAGACTTTTCTGATGATGGAGATCCCGATTTAGATACTCCTAGTTACAGTCAAGAGGAGACTGGTGGTAGCGACTTTGATGAAACTGAAAGTATCACTGATAGCGCACTTCAAGAGTCTCTGTCACGTCTTATCTCTGATGATGCTAAGGAATGGGTCTATCTAGATCTGCCTCAGTTCGATTATCGTGACTTTACTGAAGGATATGATGACATTCAAAAAGATCTGAAGAACTGGTTTGATCGTAGTATTGATGGATTTGTTGATACTGACGGATACAATTACTTTCATAAAAATGTTGCATACGCTGTAGACAAGTACAATTGCTTTAAGAAAGATGCACAGAAATCTGTGAACTATCTTGTCAAACAGTTCGAGATGAAGAAGTCTGCTGACGAATATAAGCGGTCTGCAACTTCTAAGACAGGTGTTATTGATACAAATAAACTGTTCAAATATAAGTTGACTGATGATATCTTCAAGAAAGTTACTGTTGTGCCTGAAGGTAAGAACCATGGTTTGGTGATGTATCTGGACTGGTCTGGTTCTATGCAGTATCAATTGCTCGATACCTTGAAGCAAACTTACAACCTCATTTGGTTCTGTCGCAAGGCAAATATTCCCTTCCGTGTGTATGGATTCCAAAGTGGATTGCGTCCAGATCAAGCTCCTCCTGTTAATCACAATAGGGGCACTGGTATTACTCTCGCTGAGGACTTTAAACTTTTTGAGTTCTTCTCTTCTCGTCAGAATCGACAGTCCTTGGATGAATCCATGCGACTAGTTTGGACTCAAGTATTTGCTT
>Ga0213860_10000596_pt1 | contig 14528 bp, 11 predicted proteins | sample PICome_3_FD_160118 | JGI IMG/M metagenome (GOLD analysis project Ga0213860, IMG submission 160118) | Coastal seawater microbial communities near Pivers Island, North Carolina, United States - PICO550 | ecosystem: Environmental > Aquatic > Marine > Coastal | place: USA: North Carolina...
CTTCACAAAGACTTCATCTAGGTGCCATTTCCAATTACTGGACTGCATTCCCCCTACCCTGCGCTTCTTGATCTGGCTCGCAAACTGCGCGCCAAACCTATGCCACCAGTACCGAACAGATTCATAGCTCACATCGACACCGCGTTCATGCAGAAGGTCTTCTACATTTCTCAGTGAGAGTGGAAATCTCACATACAGCATAACTGCAAGTTGGATGATCTCAGGACTGGTTTTGAAATAGCGAAAGGATACACGATAGGGCATGTCGCAGAAGTTAATTTTCAACACGCTGTTGGACAAGGTGGTTAATTCTGACAGTGCCGTTTGGTTCGTTATTCTGATAGGATTATCTCCACCCCAACTCACATTAATAACCACTCACCAAAAAAGCGTTTATCACGATCAGCTTGATTGCTACTCGTGTAGATAGTCCTGTTACGCTGGATAAGATTTGTCCGATCATACCTGAATCTTTCTGCTGATTTGGTAAATTTGCGTCATTGTGTTATTGTTCCTCCTGGCAACAACCATCTTCATATGAAAGTTAGACAGATTATGTTTATTGAGATATTATTTCGTTGTCTTAGGAAAAATATTTAAATGAAACTAACAATACATGGATGCCGAGGCTCAGTTCCTGTTGCGTCAACAGACAAACAATATTTTGGAGGCAATACTTCGTGCTATACGATCGAGACCAAGAGAAGTCTTATTATAATTGATGCAGGTACCGGATTTAAAAAAGTCAATCTAGAAACTACAAAAAAATGTTGCCTTGTTTTTAGTCATTTTCACCACGACCACTTGCAAGGGCTTCCATTTAACAGCTCATTATTCGCCAACAATAATGTTATACAGGCCGCTTCAGAACTAGCTTCACCCGATCAGTTAGAGCAAGTGATAAGAACTACATTTTCTCCACCATACTTCCCAATTTCACTGGTCGACGTTGCTGATAGATTCAAATTCACAACAATCGATGAAATTAATAGTGAACTGGCATATGATTTAAAGATAGAAACGTTACATTTAAATCACCCCGGTGGCTCAATAGCTTATAAAATATCAAGTCCCGAAGCTTCAATTGTTTGCTTGTGTGACAATGAATATCAGGAGGAGCAATTTGTCGAATTGAAAAATTTTGTTTCTGGATCTGATTTGGTACTATGGGATGGAATGTTCACGGAATTCGAACTGCAATCAAAAAAAGGATGGGGCCATTCGTCCATCGAACAAGCCATTGATTTCTTTGACAATACGAATGCGAAACATTTATTGATATCGCACCATGATCCAAGCAGAACAGATAGACAGCTTCACGAATTAAACAGTATACTGAAAGAAGGTATTTCGTTTGCACGAGAGGGATTATTGATGGAGTTTGGTATTGCAAAAAATTGATTGTGTGCAAGGTAAAACAATTTTTAAGAAAGGTGATCCGGCTGATGGACTTTACATTGTGGGAAATGGATCTGTCGGGCTCTATTTTCCAGCCAACTTGGACATGATCGAACCAGACATTAAACTTAAGAAAAACGATATTTTAGGTGAGATGGGTGTGATTGACGCTGCTCCACGAATGGCTACTGCAAAGGCGCTAGAAAATTCCACAGTACTATTTATATCAAAAAAAGAATTTGAGGAGCGTTTAGCGGGATCTGACGTAATTGTACGAGGAGTCATGGCAATATTGTCTGAGCGACTAAGAGACATACAAAGGCGCAAATGAAAATATTTGAGCCTCATAAGAGTTGGATAAATCATATGTTCCACAACATTGAATTCGTAACAGTTTCACTAAAAGCCTAAATACTTTTCCTATGCGCCGTTTACTTTTAAGCGGGAGGAGCAAATGGCGAAGCCAGATATTGATAATCAGATTGAGCAAATACGTGAACGCCTAATTATTTTGCACAGAGCGGCTATATTTTGTCCCAAATTTGCCCAAAGAAAGGCTAGATCTAAAACATTTTTTTCACTCATTTGCGCTCCGTTAATTTTACTTTTTCCGGAAAAAGATACACCTGATGAACTTGGTCCGTTTTTTAGTGTGCAACCAAATAATCTTGAGTTTACTCACTCTAGAAACCAAGAAACTGATAGCCTTCATGCTCTTGACGAATTGAGGTATAAAACACTTCTAACAATTCCCACAGTAAAGCTTAGACCACCTAACCCCCCGAGTTCACCAGAAATTCGATATGCGTCCCAAAAGATTGGGTTTGTTAAACCACTGGCTAAGATTCAATACTCATTAGCAGTTGAAAAAGGTCCAGCAATTGACACTGCAACCATTAAATTTCCACATCAGAAATCTTATATTAAAGCGTATAGTGAACCAGATTCCGAAAGCTTAATTGCAGAGATCGAAGATTTGGATGAAACTATCATTGCAGTCGTTGATAAATCAGATCAAAAACTTCATCTCTTCGAAAGTGGTATAAAGAAGTACACGTGGGTAGTTAGCACAGCTCGCAATGGTAAAGTGACCCCCACAGGAACATGGAATGCACAATGGCTTTCAAAGCATCATAAATCGTCGATCTATAATAATGCTCCAATGCCACACTCAATCTTCTATAACGGTAATTTTGCCATCCATGGAACTGATCAGGTTGGTAGACTAGGAACACCAGCGTCCTCCGGTTGTATAAGGTTACATCCAGAAAATGCAGAGGTCTTATTTGCCATGGTTGAGCAAGTTGATAAATCAGATTTCGCTGTGCGAGTTATCGAATAAGCAATGGGATAAGCGCTAACTGAATAAGCCTGCATTAATTAGGTGATGGGGGTAGTCTCTTCACATCCTCTATTTCCATCTAACTCTAGCATACTCATCAACATTGGCACGTATTATGCAGATCAGGGGTGAACCTTCATGGTTCAGCTAGCGGCACAGCTATCTTGCCTCCCTATCTCTGGCTGTGCCGTTCTTTTTGTCTTTCACGTATACTCTTCACGGATCGTACTTCATGTGACAAGGTGAGGCTAAACTGTTCAGGGAACTGAAAATGGCACAGCTTATAATTGGTATCGTTGGCATACTCAGCATCATCGGCGTTACCTATGTTCCAAATACCTCGATCTACTTTGATACAATCTCTGCACTTTTCGTAATCGGAGTGGCATCCTTCTACGTACTAGCCGTTGGTGGAAGTACATTGCAAAAGATAGGAAGGTTTGGGAAAGCGGCACAACACGCAGCCACGCTTGGTTTCTTTATCGGACTTGCTGGTATCGCTGCGATGGATGATCCACCAGTAGCTGCACATCAAATAGCAATCTTTGTGCTACTGTTTGGATATCTCATTAGCTTTGTCTGCAGTGCCATTGTTGAACGGTACGAAAATGAAGGGAACGACTAGATCCACTTGCGATCACGATATTGGAGTGGGCATGGCACAGACGCTAATATCTAGCACCCTACCGGGCAAGGTGGTTTACTCTGACAGTGCCCATTTTCAGTTTGCATATTGGTCAACAGTGATGAAACTCGATAGGCTTTTTTAACGCTTGAATGCCACTAAATGCATCCACACAATGAAGTTGTAAGGTTTGATGGATAGTCCTATCCTAAGATGATAGGCACACCTCATCATATTTGGGAACACAATAATTTGTGCATATCGCTAGGGTTTAATAGATATTTCACAGCTTTTAAATTCAATGCAGCTTCAGCCATCCCAAACACTGCACTAGAATTCTGATCTTGTGCAACGGTGATGGCGCCTGCGTTCATAAGTTGCAATAATCCCTCAGCACCGTCTTTACCCATTCCCGTAAGCAAAAATGCTGCAATCGATTTTGAGGTAATTTTTGCAGCAGAACTAAATAAAACATCTACGCTTGGACAATGCCCATTTACTTTCACATCCGATCCTGAGGTTATATAGAACCGTCCACGCTCGCATTTAAGTTCAATGTTACGTTTCCCGCAACCAACATAAATACAATTTTTATCTAAAAATGTTTCCGCCTTTACAGTTACAACTTTTTTATTTGAAACTGTGCCTATCCGTTTACAAAACCCATCAAGAATAATTGGATCCATATGCAATATTATTACAATCGGTGGCATTTCATATGGTAAATCTGTCAGCAAATACTTTATTATCTCAGGCCCACCAGTGGAAGCACCCATTAGAATAACATCGGCATTTAAATTAAAATTATTGCTAATGCTTTCGTTTATTTTCAAAGTATCGAGTAAATAATCATTATTTCGCTCTCTGAGCTTAAATAGTGTAGATTGCAAAATTTTTTGAAAATTTTTGAGTGCTCCCACATCAATGTATTCAATGTATAAATTGTCCTTCTTTGCAAGACGGATTTCCTCACGTTGCTCTGATGTGTGGAATACAAACAATTTTTCAGCACTCATAAAATCCAAAGATCTCGACAAGTCATTTAACTCAATTGCCTTCGTCAAATCTATAAAGCATAAGTCGAACCTACTACCTTGAATACGCCTACTTTCAAAAGACGAAGCAACAACTAGATGCGCAATTCCTTCCGTTAGCTTTAAAGACTCCGCCATATTTCTATGCAACGCTTGTCCTGAAATAAATAATGCACTATTCATCATCTTCTTAATCACAGAAATCTATTTTCTGATAAACTCCCGCACCAACGTTTATTACAGGATACTTTGCAATATCGAGTCGTTCAGCATCTCCTAAAAAAAGATAACCGCCGGACTCCATGGAGTTTAGTATCCTCTTCACAGTAAAATCTCTTCTGTTTGCGTTAAAATAAATCAGCACATTCCTACAAAAAACTACATGAAATCTCTTTTTAAAGGGGTACACTTCAGAATTTAAATTGAACTCTCGAACGGTTATTTCTGATTTAATTCTGTCTTTAAACACAAATTCACTGTCATTTTTTAAATCAGCATACTTTTTAACAACACTAAGATCACGCTTTAAAAATTTATCTTTTTTGTAAACTCCCTTGCCTGCCGCCAGAATTCCTTCCAGCGATACATCAGTTGCCAGAATTCCGCATTGTATTTCCCAATACTTCTCTTGGAAAAATTCTAATGCGGTAATTAAAATAGAATATGGTTCTTCACCAGAAGCACAGCCCGCACTCCAAATTCTCAAATCGTGGTAATGATCATGAGAAACCCTTCCGGTTAAATTAGGCAACACTATTTTCGTCAAAGTTTCAAATTGTTCTCGATCTCTGAAAAACTCTGTATGCTTAACAAGAAAAACATCTAAGAGCTCACCCAATAATGGAATTTGTTTTTTATCTGAAACAAGCTGATCTAAATCAGTAATTTCAACACTAAGCATTTTTTCGAGTAATTTATGTTCGGTAGTCGGTCTTAAATTTTCATCAATACTTAATCCATAAGTATCATTAAAATACTCAATTAACTTTAAAACTAATTCGTGTTGTTGCACATCATTTACTTTTCATTTTCCAAACTCCAGACCAATCGGTAGGTGGATTTGAAATCAGTTTCTGACACCTTTCTATGTAAACATCTGAAGGATTTTGTTCAAAATAAAATGACTGCTCTAAAGTTTTTGATCTACTAAAATGCTCTAAGGCTCTGGGAAAATCTCCCAGTTCGTACGCGTCAAATCCTTTGGAAAATAAATCTATGAGTTGCTTTTCGTCTTCACTAATCATTGTAGAATGACTCATCACTTCATAAATATTTAAGGCTTGATCTTTCCCATGGAGTAGTACTTTGTCAATTTTCCTTACCACAAACTCTTCACAATAACTTGCTACAACGTTTTCACTTACAAGATTATCAATGAAATAAGTTGCACAAGCGCTTTCGAGACGTGCAGCAATATTAACAGCGTCGCCAATCATTGTAAGATCTACACGAGCTTTAGATGCTCCGATATCACATAATATTACGTCTCCTACATTCAATCCAATTCTGACTCGAATTGGATCACTCTTCAAAATTGGATCATTGGCATTTAATTCTAGTATCGCTCGCTTTATAGTGAGTATTGCAGTCAACGCTTTTTTACTGTTTCCTTCAGCCTTGTCATCAAACCAAAATGCCATGCAGGCATCACCAATAAACTTATCGATGTCGCCGTCGTGATCGGTTATGATTTCTGTTATTTTTTCAAACATATTATTGATTTGGCGAACTATTTCTTCCGGCGGATATCTTTCGCATCGAGAAGTAAACTGCGCAATATCCATGAAAAATACCACAGCTTGGCGTTTTTCAGCTCGTGACGGCAAATCTAAATCCGCCAAGACGGATTTCTCGAGCGCAGATTGAAACGAGGCTTTTGAGACATATTTTTGAAATTGTCGCATTTCACTCTTAGACCTCAAATCTGCAACCGTACGCTCCACTACCGCTGCAACAGCTTCTGATGTAAGAGGACTAGAAATCGTGTCTTTTGCTCCGGAATTCAATGCCATGCGCCGCTCAGCTTCGTTTTCTTGGCCCACAATACCGATAAACACAAAATCTGATTGAGATCTGTGCTTCTCACAAAATTGAGATAGCTCAATAAGAGATCCGTCTATCATGTTGTTTGAAGCTAAGATCAGATCGCACTTAAACTTTCTTAAGAGCTTCTCCGCCTCTACCAAACCGCTACAGATTTTTACGGAAAACCCTTGCTTATCAAGGAAATTTGAAATGTTTTCTGCCTGCGCAATGTCACCATCTATTATTAAAATTTTTTCTCGTAATACAGATTGAAGTTCAAAACTACGATTTATTCGCTCAAGTAAGTCTTTAAATATGACTGGTTTCGGCATGTATTCGTCGACGCCAGCTGCGAATCCTTTTTTCTGATCTTCAGCAGACTTCAAAGTGCTCGACATAATTATATAACAATCTTGTGTCTCTCTATTAGCTCTTATTGCTGCACAAGCTTCAAAACCATTCATGACCGGCATTTCGATATCGCATATTATCAAATCTGGTTTAGTTTGCGAGGCTTTGTCCAAACCTTCCTTTCCATTAAACGCCTGATGAACAATGAAGCCTTTATCTTTTAGTGGACCGACTAAATTCTTATGCACCAGTTTTGAGTCATCGATTAATAGAATTTTACGACGAAGATCCATAAGTCGCTTTGCCTCATCTATTATCGATGTAAGAGTACAGGGAGCCTGCAAAAATGAAGAAAAACTTTTTAAAGCGTCAGATTTTATTTGATAATCAAAAGAGGTGAATATTACCTTCAGATTTTTAAAGAACACTCCTTTTAGTTTTTTGCCAATTTCAAAAAATATGTTTTCGTGATTGTCTGATTGAAGTACTAGAACTGCTTCCGGATTATCCGCAACTGCTCTTGGAACGTTCTCTATCTTAACAAACAGAATCTCCTCTGTATATTGCGGTGCTGACGCGCGCAGATATTGATCAAAATCATGATTTTCAATACATATTATTATCTTAACCGGAATTGCATCATTCATATTGGTCTCTACCCTCCTTCAACTACAGATTTTAGCGGAAGGATGGAATTATCGAGCACTGAAATTAGGCGGTTTAAGTCAACTGGCTTCTCGAAAAAGTCTACTATGTCAAATTTTTCAAGCGCCGTTGTTATGCCATCACGATTAGTTTGTCCTCCTGAAATCACAATAATTGGTACATTGCGATAAGAAGAAGCCTTTCGTATAGAAGCAATAAATTCATAACCATCCATAACAGGCATTTGCAAATCTACCAATAAGGCATCAAAAAATGTCGATTCAGATAACTTAAGTGCTTGATAGCCATCTGGAGCCTCGAGAACTCGGTAACCACTTCCTAGCAAATGATCACTAATTCTCTTACGCTGCATTTGTGAGTCATCTACGATGAGGAGCTTTTTAAGAAGCCGAAGGTTTTCGAGGTCACTATAGGTCTTTTCTTGCGTAGAAAGTTTAATACTTTTGCTATCGTTCGGAACCTGCGACAATTCCAACACGTTCAAAATCAAAACGAGTTTGCTACTAGATAAAATGGTACATCCCATCACATATGGGATTTTTGCGATCAAGCTTCCGGTCTGTTTTAAAAGTACATTTTGTTGACCCTTCACATCATCAACAATAATTCCAATTTTATCTTCGCCATCATTTAGAACAACTAGGTAATGTTGTGCCCTTAAATTTGGACTCTTAGGAAATTCTAGAAAATCAGAAAGGAATTTTACATTTATCAATTCACCACGAAAATTATATGCAGTTGTGTTTTTATAGAAATCTAAATCATTTTTTAAATCAATCCTCATTACTTCTTCTACATTCAGTATAGGAAAAGCAAATTCATGGTCATTTTCAGAGGCCAGCAGAATGCCAATGACTGCGAGAGTCAGCGGTAATTTCAATATAATTTTTGTTCCAATCCCAAGTTTGCTTTCAATTTTCACCGAACCTTGCATCTGAGTTATGGCAGTTTTTACAACATCCATACCAACGCCTCGGCCAGATAATTCAGTAACTTGGTCTGCTGAAGAGAACCCTGGCTCAAATATCAGGTCAAAAATTTCTTTGTCCTGCAGGTTATCAACCTGTTCTTCACCGATCATTCCTTTTTCAAGTGCCTTCTTGAGAATTACATTTTTGTTAATACCCTTTCCATCATCTTCGATTTCAATAACCGCATTTGAACCAGAGTAATAAGCGCGCAGATTAATTTGGCCTACTTCCGGCTTTTTCTGGCTTATCCTGTCTTCCCTATTTTCAATACCATGATCAATTGAATTTCTCATGATATGCAGCAGAGGGTCACCCAACTGGTTTACAATAATTTTATCTAACTCAGTTTCTCCGCCCGTTAGCTTCAACTCTACATTTTTGTCAATTTGACGAGCTATGTCTCTCACTTGCGCTGGAAATCTAGAAAACAATTGTATTATCGGAACCATTCTAAAATTCATTGCACCGCTTTGCAGACGGGAGCTTAAGACTTCAAGGTCCTCAATATTCTGCTGTAACGCATCTACTTGGAGATTTATTCGTTCCAGGGCCATTGTCATTCCATTATCCGGAATCGAAAATACCGTGTCATGACTTTGGTTTGCTGCAATCCCTTCATTTTTCGAATTCAAATTCCAGTTTTGCCCTATTCCAACTCTATTATTAATCTTATTTTCTACTACCTCGGGAACGTGTTGCTTGAACTTTTCTAGGTTGGCGGTCAACTCATTTATAGATTGCTTGAGCAATCTATTTTCATTATCTAATCTTATCCGGTTTATGTAAACTTCAGCTGCGGTATCTAGCACTGCGTCCAGCTTTTCCGAAGATACTTTTATTGACTCATCACGTGAAATCTTCACTTTTGAGTTTTGTTTTTCAATTTTTTCGTCTGCAATGGTCGCATTTTTTACAGATACGTTTTCATTTTTTTGTTGTGTGGTTGTGTTTGGCTTTTGCGTTACGCTCATGCCCCCAGCTTTTAATGCCAATATTAAGTCATTAACTTTTGTCGTTATAGGCCCCCGATGCGCAACTTCATCCGTAATTAATCTTGTTCGTTTGATACACTCTAAAGCTACGTCAATAAGACTTTCGTTTAACTGAGACCTGCCCGCTCGTACTGCATCCAAAACATTTTCTAACTCATGTGAAAGAGACTCAATCTTGCGAATTTCGATAAGACGCGATCCGCCTTTAATTGTATGTACTGCACGGAAGAGTTTATTAACCAATTCGGTCGAATTTGGGTTATTTTCCAACTCAATAAGTAAATTCTCGCCCAGCTGAAGATTTTCCCAAGCTTCCTCGCAAAAATCACTTATTAAACCTACTTTATCTATCGGTATATTTAGAACCTCGTCTTCTTCATTCTGAGGTGAATCTACTTCTTCCGCCTCGCTCTTTGATCCTGCGTTTTCAGCTTTAATACTTTGAATAGACACAGAGCTTTTTATTGTATTTCGCTCAAGAGCCAGTGTTTCTCGCTTATGATTTTCTAATCTGAGTAATTCTTCGATTGGACTACGCAAATAAATTTCACACTCACCAACCAAGTCGCTAATGATGAAATCAGACTCCAATCTTTTACGGAAATCATCACTTACTTTTGCAATTCTTTCTATAGTTAATGTCATCAGGTAGGACATAGAGTGAAGCGCATAAGTTTCTAAACTTCTACCCACATCGCTAATTAATTCCGCAATTTGACCTAAATGTATTAGTTTTTCGTTAGAAATTAATTCTGAGAACCCTTTAATAAAATGGCTATCTTTGTAGGTTTCGTCAAAGAAATCTAGTTCAACTGTTTGACTTGTCTCAAGTTTCGAGAATTTTTCTCTCAATAATAATGCTTTATCATTAATACTATTAACGATATTAATGTTTATTTCAGTATCGTACATCTTCTCTGACGCATCGTCAGAAGACCGTGCATGCAGCGCATCTAAATAATCATTCAGCATCTGAAGGCTTGCCTTCTGCTTGATCAATACCTACCGAAATCGCTCTCTTTAACCGTTTGGTTAACATTTTGTTTAGCATTGATATTTGGTTTATCAGCTTCTGTGTGCTTGGATTCATCATCTTGTTGAGAAACCTGGTTAGCCGGCGAAGCAACTTTAAATTGGTCGATCAGCTTTGATAAATCAGGAACAAGTCCAGCAAGCTCGTTAGCCGATTTAGACAAATCTGATGCTGCCAATGCATTTTTTTGCACCACATTATCCAATGTTTTGATCGCAGCGTTAATCTGTTCAGCACCAACTGATTGCTCTTTTGAGGACGCACTTATATTTTGAACTAAGTTTTGTGTCTTCTCAATTTCAGGCAATAGTTCATCTAGCATTTTATTCGTTTCATCGGCTAATTTCTTACCCTCAGTTGATGAACGCTCTATTTCTGAAGCAGCCTCTTTACTCAATTCTGCCAATTTTGAAACTTCCGACGCAACTACGGCAAAACCCTTACCGTGTTCACCGGCCCTTGCGGCTTCCACGGATGCATTAAGAGCCAAAAGCTCTATTTTACGCGTGATTTCTCCAACAATTCCGATCCGTTCAAAAATGTCGCTCATTGCGTCGGAAGTTTTTTGCATCGACGCAGAACAAACCGTAGCGTTTTGAGCCAAAACCTGCGCTGTAGCGTCAGTCTCAAGTGCGTTGTTTGCATTTTCATTTATCGTATCAGTCATCTCATCCATAGAAGCTGAGGTCTCTTGAACAGATGCAGCCTGTTGACTCGTCCCGTCAGATACAAGATCTGCAGTTACGTGAAGCTTTGTGGAGTTTTCAGAAATCTTTTTAGTGACGGTCATCATTGCAGAAATAACCTCAACAATCTTTTCTCGCATCTTCTCGGTTGCATATAAGAGAGTACTGACCTCATCGTTGCCATCGACAACCGCAACATTAGTTAGATCACCGCGGCGAATTGCGTCGACAGCCTCGTTTGCTCCTTTTAGTTTTTTACGAATACCTGTGGTGAGTAAGACGCCAAACAGAATCGCAAACACTGTCGATGCTACACCTATCACCAATGTCACATAGAGTGATTGGGTTTGTAATTTATCCATTGATGCGAAGGCAAGATTTCTTGCTGCTTCAACCTCTCTGAATAAATTAACATAGCTGCCATTTTTGATCACATCTTGAAGTGACTTTTGTCTCTGTGCCAGTTTTGCGTTAGCATCGAGAATTTTAGCTTGCAAATCTACCACTTCATTTTTGAAAACCTGGCTGTAGGGATTCAGCTGCGTTGTCTGAATAAATTCATGATATTCTAATACAGTTTGCTCTAAGCGTTTTTGCGCTCTCGGAATTTCTCTGAATGAGCCTTCTAGCGCATCAATTGCCGTGATCATCTTGCTGTAAACCGTCAACACTTCAGGATCGACTGCCACTTTACTAAAAAATTGAAAAATATGTCCGAACGTGAAATCCTCAGGTTTTTGCTCACTTAGGTCCTTAACCACCATTTTAATTAATTCAGAAGATGCATCTAGATCCGACTTAGCGTTCTCAGCTAACTTTTGAGAACTCTTGATTGCGACATCAAAAGATTGCATTGCTATTTCAGCTTGCTTAGGGTCATTTATACGGTTTGAACTTTTAAGCCCTAACTCCAAAGCCGCCTTTGTTACGAAGCCTGATGACTTTGTAATAGCGTCATTCATGCTGTTAATACGCGCCTCAAGCTCTGTCTCAACTTGGTTCAGGCGCTCTGTTTGCAGTTTGATAGAATTGATAACGTAGACAGAATATCCGCCTAGTGAAGCTAACAAAAATGCCAGCCCAAATACCAATATCAGGATCTGGCTTGTTATTTTTAGCGTAAACTTCCTACGATCTGGGCGAACTTCGTCTGCTGCTACTGTATTCATATAAAAACACTACATCAACGCAATCGCATTACAAACAATTAATTTCTGCTGTACGGCATAACTTCTTCGGACAAGACAAACACATCAGGTCTAAAAACAAAAGTGACGCTGTCATTTTCTTTATGAAAATTTGGAAAGAACTTCTGTGAAATCTCTGAGAATACCCGCGAAGTTTCTTGAAAATTGATTGTAGGAATTTCATTAATTCCATAGGTGTGGTCAACGCAGATCGCAAAATCTACACCGCCTGAAGTCAATACTACAAACTTGTTTCGTTCATCGATTATAGTTGGATCTTGATTCAAAAACTTTGAAAGATCCACGCAACCAAGCACTTGTCCTCTCAAATTTATCAAACCGAGGATAAAGTCAGACACTTTGTAAAGGGGGGTCACTTCTGCGCCTTCCACAATTTCAACAACACTACTCAGTTCAATTGCAATTTTGCTATCCCTAAGTCCGATAACTAAATGAGCTATCTCAGTCCTTTTTATATTTTGTTCCAATAGCTTACTATGTTCGGCTGATCCTTCAGAATTTATTGAAATCTGAGTTTTGAACTCACTTGACACTAAGTGCGCTATTTTCTTGGGCGAAAATACGAATAAATTTTCGCCATTGTACATAATAATATCTAAAAGAAATCCACTATCGGTGTCATTTTCATCGGTAACACTAAAGTCACCTTCATTTTGGAAACGCACAATACCGATATGCGTATCCATGGTTAAAGCATAGTTTATGCCATTAAATTGTATTGCAATTATGGCACCTGCGCCTACCGCATTATCATACTGTTTTTCTGGTTCAACCGCGCCATGAGATTTGAGATGACAGTCAAAACTATCGAATATGGGAAGCAGCTTGCCACGATAATCCGTAGTACCGATACACGATCTAATGAAGTTCTTAAGAGGTGAGATTGTGCTATATTCGTTCGTTATCTCTGAAACATAGGCAACTGGTATTCCAAATATTACATCATTTTTTCGATAAACAAAAATCTCACCATATTCTTCATTCTCTAATTTGCTAAAGGCTTTGACTTTTATTCGATGATCTGACCCGGTATCTTTTTCATTTTCATATTCTGTTCGTGCTAAAGCACCTAAACTTTCAGCTTTACTTGATGGTAATTCCTCAGCAACTGGAACACTCTCCATCTCTGATAATGTTTTTTCAATTAATTGTGACGGTTTATCTTTTTGAATTGGATCAGCGCTCGGTAGTGCTTCTATAAGAGCATCAAACTTTTGCTTTGAAATTTTTTTTGGCGAGATTTTTTTAAATTTCTTGGGCAAACTTAATCATCCTTTTGCACAATGCTAAGTGCTTCCTTTGTTAAATTGTACAATTCATTTCTCGCAATCGCGTTTTGAGAAATTACGGAAACCTTATTTACATTTGCTTCCGCAAAGCACACGCGCTGTGAGATACAGGTTTTAGAAACTAAAATATCATCGTCTTCTAGCTGCTGAATTAAGTGAGCTAATACGGAGCTCCGTTTATTCACGCCGTTCAAAATTGTTAGCACTTTAGTTTTATTATCATCACTGGCTTGCTCGATGAACGCATCTATCCAGCCACGTCCAACAATGTCATCACGTGAAACACGGCACGGCACAATGACTAGTGATGAATTCTTCAAAAAGAAAGCCATTTCTCGTGTCAAACTACCTTGAGTATCTACGAGTAAAAAATCACTATCTATTGTATCAGCGATTGAAAAATCCCAATCCCTGATCAGGTTTAATGAACTAACCAGCTTATCGTTCGAGCCAGAAATCCAATCCTCACAACATTTTTGTTGATCTGCATCAATAATGCTGACTTTATACCCCAACTGGACCAGCACGGCCGCTATATTGATGCACAGCGTCGTTTTACCCACTCCACCCTTTATGTTTGCAAAAGTTATAACTTGCGTCATAATTTACTCCTTATCTCCCAGTATGTCGCATTAAAAGCAAAGACGATAGCAGAAAAAATCTTCGTACTTTCTGCTAAATTCATTCAAGCATCAATTTAAAAATAATTTTTTGTATGTTGATCATGGCCGAACATCCGAATGGATTGTTTAATCCAATTCGGCAGGTACCCAAGTGTCTAGCCCCCAATTTCAGTGCCACTAATTTTGGATTTCTCTAATAAGGTTTCTGGCATGGGAGGTCGCATTCCGAGTGCATGATGGGGCCTGATGTGATTGTATTCTTTGAGCCAAATATTGATTGCGACC
>Ga0213860_10000597_pt1 | contig 14528 bp, 25 predicted proteins | sample PICome_3_FD_160118 | JGI IMG/M metagenome (GOLD analysis project Ga0213860, IMG submission 160118) | Coastal seawater microbial communities near Pivers Island, North Carolina, United States - PICO550 | ecosystem: Environmental > Aquatic > Marine > Coastal | place: USA: North Carolina...
TTCTTTATGCTGTTTGTTCCTGTTATGGGTCTTTGGACAAGTTCCATCGGTATTATTGGTCTTGCTCTCAACCTTCGTGCTTATGACTTTGTTTCCCAAGAGATCAGAGCAGCAGAAGATCCAGAGTTTGAGACGTTCTACACCAAGAACATCCTCTTGAACGAAGGTCTTCGTGCATGGTTAGCACCTATTGATCAACCTCATGAGAACTTTGTGTTCCCTGAGGAAGTACTTCCCCGAGGTAATGCCCTGTGAACCCATTCTTTGTTGTCATTTATTTTATATTCTTTGCATTGATTGCAGGTGCCGCATTCGCTATGATGTGGTCGAACATTCAATCAATTAATAAAGCAATGAATGAACCCATCAAACGAAAACATCCAGAAGCACCTGAACCTGGTGAAGAAGTGATGTATGTTGATGTATCTAAAATGAATAGTCAGCAATTTAATGATACCAAACAATCATTAGAAGATCTTTACAGACAAGATGATGATTGATATAATGGGGGTCTTCGGACCCTCTTTTTTTATCTAAATATAATTATGAAACTGCCTAAAATTCCAAATGATCACTTGACTCCCGAACTTAGGGAGATAGTTGGTGATGGAGATTTGGAATTTGAATCGATTGTAGACCCGATGGATGTCATGGACATTCAGATTGATCCTGATTCTTATTATGAGGACCGTCTACATGCAGCAAAGTTACTCGTAGAATCTAGGAATAATTTAAATGAGATACAAAGACACCATAAAGGGGGCAAAGAAGATCCTCAAGACAGCAAAGAAACATCCTGAGCTATACAACGAACATGAATTACTATATGTACGTATGATTAAAAAACAAGCACAGAGAGCATTAGAAAAGAAACAATCGCAACTTGACGGTAATCAGTAATACTTCAGTAACATTTGTAAGTATTAACACTTATAAATATTCCTCGTAACGTTACAAATTTGTAACACTTGCCTTCTCTCCAAGGTTGTGTTATAATCTTTCCAACGCAGACGAGTCGAGTCTGCTTTCATCTGCGGGTAATCACTCCGCAAGTAAATTAACGAGGTATTTTCAAATGATCAAAACTGCTTTCGCTGCTGCCGCTGCAGCTGCTGCTTTCGCTGCTCCTGGTGCCGCCCTTGCAGGTCCGTACGTCAACGTGGAAACCAATGCAGGTTGGACGGGTTCGGATTACTCTGGCGCGACGACAGATTTCCATGTGGGCTACGAAGGTCCTATCGGTGAGTCTGCTTCCTTCTATGTCCAAGGTGGTGCTAGTCTGGTGACCCCTGACGGTGGTAGCGACGAGACTGTTCCTTCTGGTAAGGCAGGTGTTGGTGTTGCTCTGAGCGATGCTCTGGGCGCATATGGTGAAGTCTCCTTCATCGGTTCTGGTGATGATTCCGTCGATCGCGGATATGGTGCAAAACTGGGTCTGAAGTATTCCTTCTGATTCCTGTCTATATAAGATAAATTAAGGGACTCCTGGAGTCCCTTTTTTATTCTTTCGCACACATCAACTATGACTAATTTTGCCGTATACACCAAACCTGGTTGTCCATACTGCACAAAGATCAAACAAGTCTTAGAGGGGAAGGGGTTTTCATATCGTGAGTATCAATTAGATAAGGACTTTGATAGAGAATCTTTTTATGGTGAGTTCGGTGAGGGTAGCACATTTCCCCAAGTTCTGCTAAACTCAGAAAAGCTCGGCGGTTGCGTCGATGCTGTTAAATACATGCGACAAAAAAATCTTATCTAATGAACGAAGAGTTTTACGACCTTATTGAACGATCAATCGATGTTGCTTTTGAGGATAACAAGTATCTGTTTAGATGCTACAACTACTTACTCGCATCAAAGACTACTCGTAAACAAGTTCGTGAATTTATCCAGTCTTCAACTGCGACTAACATCAATGGATTAGTTTCTGAACTTGATGGTTATATCAAGGGTGGTAACAAACAACTTCGTGAAGCATATGGACATTTAGGAAAACCTCATGCACGAAAGATCAAAAACTTCTTAGAAACTCTTCTAGAAGATGCATCCCGATACGAGCATGATCGTCGTCCAGGACGTAAAAAACGTTCTAAATAATGTCAGAGTTCACAAATAGGAGGTTGGTTTCCATATTATTTTTGAACACATAGGGGAGGAAACCATGTTAATTGCACTAGCAGTTTTAGTTACAATCGGTGCATTCATTTTAGGGATCACCGTCTCTTGGTTGGCAAAAGGGTACGTCGAAGATTTTATCGAGAATGCTGCTTATGCTAAGTCAGTCACCCATCCAGAAATGTTTGACGAGGATGGTAACATGTTACATGATGAATTGATTTACATCAGACCTGAGACTAATCTTTGGGAACTTGATGATGAAGATGATGATGATTAATTAAAGGAGTTTATGATGCCTACACGATCTATTGAAAACAGCAACTCAAGGTTGCTACTTAGTGAGATCCTTAGAAAGGTCTCTAATGCAAAAACGAAGGCAGAGAAAATTTCTCTCCTTCAACGATACAATTCTGCCGCTCTTCGTCAGCTATTGATTTGGAATTTTGACGAGAGCGTCGTTTCTATGATTCCTGATGGGGAAGTACCATACACACCCAATGATGCGCCAGTGGGCACAGACCACACTCGCTTGGAGCAGGAATATAGAGGTTTCTATCGTTTCGTAAAAGGTGGTCAGGACCGTCTCCCTTCAGCAAAGAGGGAGTCAATGTTCATTCAATTGCTCGAAGGTCTTTCGGCAGAAGAAGCAGAACTTGTCTGCTTAGTCAAAGACAAGAAGTTGAATGATAAGTATAAAAGAATTACCCGAACTGTTGTCTCAGAAGCATTTCCCTCGATTACCTGGGGAGGACGCAGTTGAGTAAGGTCAGGATTTTACAACAAGGATGTGATCCCAGTGCTGCTGAGGACACATCTCTACCATACACTTCGTACTTGGTCGAATACCTTCAAGATGGTATGACCAAGTTTGATATTGTCATTGCGTCAAAGCAAGTCGATATTTTTGATTATTATTGGGATCTATATCGAAATGATTTCGTGACATTTAATCAAACCAATGGTAGAATTAATCCGAAGTTATGGAACGATCCCTCAAAACCAAAAGGTAAAAAGAAATGACACACAGTATTTACGTCAGTAAACAAGGTCCTACACAGGAAGAACTTGAAGAGCAGCAAGCAGAAGCTGCTGCCGCTGAACAGAAAGCACAGCAAGTAAAGAACGTTAAGGCAGTTGCCAAAGGTGTTGCCGCACTTGTCAAACCTTTGGTTCTTATGTTAGTATGGAATTGGTTAATGCCAGGTCTCTTTGGTTTACAAACCATTGGGTATCTCAAGGCATTCGGAATGATCATTATTACAAGTATTCTCTTTAAGAATGACGAACCAGAAAGTTGAATTAGTATCCGTTACCCCAGATGCAGAGAAGACCATGGGGTATGTTGCACGAGTCAGCAACCCCTCTAACCAGGACAATCCTAAGGTTGCAGGTCTTCTCAAGTATTGCATCAAACACGGGCATTGGAGCGTCTTTGAGCAGGCGTTCATGACCCTTGAGATTCATACTACCAGGGGTCTGGCAGCTCAGCTGCTCCGTCATCGTAGTATGACATATCAAGAATTTTCACAACGCTATGCTGATTCTTCCCTACTCACGGAGGAGATCCCTCTACCTGAACTACGCCGTCAAGACACCAAGAATCGTCAGAATTCTATTGATGATATTGACCCGTTTGTCAAGCAAGAGTTTGAGATCAAGATGAGGAAACACTTTGATGCTGGCATGAAACTCTACAAAGAGATGCTCGATGCTAACATCGCAAAGGAGTGTTCGCGTTTTGTGCTTCCCCTCGCCGTGCCAACAAAATTGTACATGACGGGATCTGTAAGGTCATGGATCCACTATATAGATCTACGATCTGGGCATGGAACCCAGAAAGAACATATGGAGATTGCTAACATGTGTAAGGCAATCTTCGTAGAACAATTTCCTATTTGTGCTGAAGCAATGGAGTGGAACTAATGCCAACATACAACGTAAAAAATCTCAAGACGGGAGAGAAAAAAGAATTCCGTATGACAATGAAAGAGTATTGTCAGTGGAAGGAAGAGAATCCTGATTGGGATAAGGACTGGGAAGCAGCATCGCCAACAGGCACTATCTACGGTAAACCCAAACCTGATCAGGGTTTCAAAGAAGTAATGTCTAAAGTCCAAAAAGCACACCCTCGTGCAAATCTGAGTCGATACACCTAAACTATGGCAAGAGCAAGAAAAAGGAACACCACCAGTAATCCTGTCCCTCCTCACATGACTGCAAAACAAATCAAACGGAAAAAACCAATTGATAAGTCATACATGGTTCCTATCAAACCATTGACTGAGAATCAGACTGTTGCCTTTGAACAATATTCATTGGGCAAGAATCTGTTGCTCCATGGTGCTGCAGGAACTGGTAAAACATTTATCACTCTGTACCTTGCTCTGCAAGAAGTACTTGACGAAAACACACCTTATGATAAAATCTATATTGTAAGGTCTCTTGTGCCGACTCGTGAGATTGGTTTCCTTCCTGGAGATCATGAAGATAAGTCTGCACTTTATCAGATTCCATATAAGAACATGGTTAGATACATGTTCAGTATGCCTGATGACAATTCATTTGAGATGCTTTATGATAACCTCCGAGCGCAAGAGACTGTTAGTTTCTGGTCTACGTCTTTTATCCGTGGCGTCACTCTTGACAACGCTATTGTTATTGTTGATGAGTTTTCAAATCTCAACTTCCATGAACTTGATTCGATGATCACCCGTATCGGTGAAGATTCTAAGATTATGTTCTGTGGAGATATTACACAATCTGATCTAGTAAAAGAAAACGAGAAGACTGGTATTGCAGACTTCATTCGTATTCTTCAGAGTATGCAAGAGTTCTCTTGTATTGAATTTGGTATTGATGATATCGTTCGCTCTGGTCTGGTTAAGTCTTACTTGATCTCCAAATATAATCTAGGATTTTAATGTTTAATTTTGTTGATGTCGCCCTTGATAATCATGTTGAGGTCGAAGCAGTTGATCGAGATGGAACTCGTTTCTACCCCATCCCTGGGGCGGATAAATATTATCCAAGTGTGACCTCTATCACATCGTTTAAGAACGCGCAATTTTTCCAGAAGTGGAGATCTAGGATTGGTGAAACAGAGGCAAATCGAATTACTGCTAGAGCAACACAGAGAGGCACTGCCTTTCACGCACTATCAGAAGAATATTTCAAAGGCGAACTAAACATCGACAAGTACTTGGAAAATAATCCATTATCTGTTAGAATGTTTCAGTCAGCAAAGTCTACGTTAAATCGGATAGACAATATTCATTGTCTAGAGACTTTCCTTTATTCCCATTATCTTGGTTTAGCGGGTCGAGTAGACTGCATTGCTGAGTTTGATGGCGAGTTAGCGGTAATCGATTTCAAAACTTCAACTAAGGAAAAAAAGGAAGATTGGATTGAACATTATTTTGTTCAAGAAACTGCATACGCAGCAATGTTCCTCGAACGTTCAGGTTTAGAGGTAAAGAAAATTGTCACCCTTATCGCCACTGAAGATAGCACTATTCAAGTGTTTGAGAAGTACAATCTTGATGACTATTTACAACTACTTAAGTCCTATATTGAAGAGTTCGTCTCCTACCATGCCAAAAGATAATCCCCTAGAGGACAAGTTCCTAACACCGACAAGGTTCTCTCAGGAGATTGAACGTATGGTGAAGACCAGCAAAGGACTGATCACATACATTGAAGCAGTAACTACATACTGCTCTGAGAATGAAATTGAAATCGAAACAGTTCCTAAACTGTTATCGAAACCACTGAAAGAACGTCTGCGCCACGAGGCAATGCGTTTGAATTATATGAAACAATCGTCTAAAGGAGTCTTACCATTGTGACTGGATTTGAAGTGTATAAGATGTATCTCGCACTCAAACAACACTTCACCAAACAGGATTACGATTATTTCAAATACAGAGGTAAAGTTCGCGCTAATGAAAAATCATTTGAACAGCGGCGCGATCGTTACTTCTTTAAAAAATTAGCGACGAAGTACTCAGATGCTGAACTCTTGAGTTACTTTGTCGCTAATTTTGTAAATGACTCTAAAGGTTATCTGCAATCTTTTAGTAAGGATATCTACACCGACTGGAAGATTAATCAAGAGTCTTTTACATATAAATTTAAACAGGATGTCAATACTCTACTAGATGATTATCAAATTCCATATGATCAAGCATTTGAGAAACTGTTTGTAGTCGAATGTGGACATCCTCCAATCATTAAGCATTATTTGGGTGGCAGTATATCTTTAGAGACCTTGGTTGTATTTGAAAAGTGTCTTGGTTTTGTTTCTAACTTCGATAAGAAACTATCAGACCCTATATGGAAAGAAGTTAGAACAAAGACATTAAAATACAAACCATTTTTAACAATTGATTGCCAAACCTACAAGCGTGTGTTACTAGAAACTATACGGACGAAGTTATGAGTTTTTTTCAATCAGAACAAGTACAAGAAAACTTACAAGACATCTTCAACACCTATCAAAAACTATCATACATGACATCTAGACTTCCTACGATGAATAGGGATGAGAAGATGAATCATATTGAAAATTGTAAGAGTTTGATCGACAAACAGAAGACTTTTTATGGTAGACTGTGCCTTGCTGCATCCGAAGATAAGGACGCAGCAGATATGAAGACGAGGATCAACGCTCTAGCCAATGCTTTTGGATACGAGAACCTCGCTCTCTGCATGGACGCTATGGTCAGCACTTTAGAACAAGCAGCAGAGAGAGAAGGTTGACACCTCATACATAGTATGCTACGATTATCCAGTAGCAAACAAACAAACCTACACATTCAATACGGAGAATACAACTATGTCGTTCGCATCCCTCAAAAAAGCGTCTTCTACTGGGAATACTCTTTCCAAACTGACGCGAGAGATCGAAAAACTAAACCAACCTGCTCAGGGCAGTGGTGCTGATGAGCGCCTCTGGAAACCTGAACTGGACAAGTCTGGTAACGGATTTGCCGTTATCCGATTCCTTCCCGCTCCCGATGGCGAAGATCTGCCTTGGGCAAAGATCTGGTCTCACGCTTTCAAAGGTCCTGGTGGACAGTGGTATATTGAGAACTCTCTCACCACTCTCGGCAAGGATGATCCTGTTGGCGAGATGAACCGCGAACTTTGGAACAGCGGTCGTGACAGCGATAAGGAGATTGCTCGCGCACAGAAGCGTAAGTTGTCTTACTACTCCAACATCTATGTTGTGAGTGATCCTGCTCACCCCGAGAACGAAGGCAAAGTCTTTCTGTACAAGTTCGGAAAGAAGATCTTTGACAAACTGACTGAAGCAATGCAACCTGCATTTGCAGACGAAACTCCTATCGATCCTTTCAACTTCTGGAAGGGTGCTGACTTCAAACTGAAGATCCGCAAGGTCGAAGGATACTGGAATTATGATAAGTCTGAGTTTGCTGCTCCTAGCACTCTCGGTAACTTCGATGATGATAAACTGGAATCTATTTGGAAGCAGGGATATTCCCTTGCTGAATTTGAAGATGCTAAGAACTTCAAGACCTACGAGCAACTGAAAGCACGTTTGGATCTCGTTCTTGGTAAGACTGCACCTGCTGCACGTCCTATCGATGAGTCCCTTGAGGACGAATCTGAGGGTCGCGGGTCCTTCAACTCTCCTGACATCACTGGTCACCATCGTGACACTATGATGACATCCAATCAACCTGATTGGGGTGCTGAAGTCAAAGACTTCCGAGAGAAAGCAGTTGCTGCCTCACCTGTTGCTGATGAAGAAGACACTCTGTCTTACTTCGCTAAACTCGCTGAGGAAGACTAGTCATAGACGGTCATATATCTGTCACAGGGGAGTCACACATGCTCCCCTTTCTGGAGTATACTTATTACATACACACAGAGGTTACACCATGAAACTTGCCCTCGCTGCACTCCTTCTCTTTAGTTCTGTCCCTGCTGCTCAAGCATATGAGTCGCAGAGTGGATATGCTAAGGAACAAAAATGTTTCAAGAAGGTGTATCGTGAACGTTACATCCCTGGAACTATGAAGAATCCTGGATATGTGAAGACTGAAAGGAAGCGTGTTCGCGTTCCTTGTCAAAAGATGTTTGGTGAAGACATCTGGCATGAACCTGCATACGAAGGATCATACTATCCCACTCCTCGTCGCACTTACCGCCCTGCAGAACGGTCTCATGTAGATAATAATGATTGCACTGGTGGTACTGTTGCTGGTGGTATTCTAGGTGGTGGCGCTGCCGCTGCTATGTCCAGAGGCGATGGTCGCTGGTGGGCAATTCCTCTCGGAGTTGTTGGTGGTGCAATGGTAGGGTGCCAAATTGATGGGGGTTGATAATGTCCCATCGATTCGACGAGATCAAACCGTCACATCATCCAACCAAAGAAGAAGTTCAGGAGATGATTGATGATGCAATACGCAGACACAATCGTAACGCTTCAATTATTAGTTTTTGTGTTGGTTGGGTTGTTCTTGCACTTTTTGCTGAGGGTCTTCTTCGACTTATTGGAGTTATAGAACCGCTATTCCCATGGCTCAAAATCACATTGAACTAATAGGAACAATACTTATAGGTGTCCTTGGCATAATTCTTATGTGCCAAGGACATTTTATCTTTCATGGACGACATGGATACCGTCATAGTGAGAGAGATAAAGATAACCTAGCGAAGATGCGTAAGAGAGTTGAAGAACTGATGGGCAAAACGAAAAACGACCTTTGATTCCCAAAAAGTCGAAAAAAAATTCCCGCCAAAAAATTGGTCCCTAAGGTTTTTTGAACTGTTGCTCCAGCATTATCCGTAACAGGTTATCTTTCATTTGAACTAATGCTTCTTGCTCATGAGGATGACCTCCTGCCCACTTATCCAAATGAAAACAGACGGACTTGTACATAAGTGCTAGTCCGTCTTTTGTTACACACATATCAATAACGTCGTCTGGATTAATATCCTCCACCGTATCCTCCTCCACCAGAACTACCGCTACTACCAGAACTTCCACTAGAACCGCTAGAACTGCTAGAACTAGAAGAACTGGAAGAACTAGATGATGTGCTAGTTGATGTAGAGGTTGTAGTCGTAGTTGTAGTTGTAGATGTAGATGTAGTGCTTGAAGTAGCAACTCCTACAGCAGCACCAGTAGGACCGAAGTCAAACGATGTAACTGCCTGAGTGCCTTGAGTTACAGTTACACTACCACTAACATATCCTGCCTGATCCAAGAATCTAGAAATGATACTGAGTTCAGTCTTCTTATCACCAAATTGATCTAATTCAGGATGTGGTGCATAAGCAAGTTTGCTTTGCATATCGGTGAGCATTAATTCAACGATAGGTGGAGTAGGAAGGAGAAGATATCTCTTCTTCTCATTCTCAAACTCTTCATGTTCATAGTTGGTTACTGGATATACTGACTCGTTCTTTGTCTTTTGAGTACCATCTGGCATTACAACTCTAAAACTCTCATTGACAATTCTACCTTTTTCCATAAAGACAATGTTTTCGTCTTCTAAGATTACTTCTTGAGTTTCCCAGTGATGAATAGCATCAGGATCGGCGTATTTTTGAGTAACTCTTTGATACAGTAATTTCTGTTCTATTGGCCACTGTTCATAGACATCAGTAATATTATTAGAAATTAGAATAACCCAATCTAGGAATGGGTCTGAGTAAAATCTCATTGCCACATCTGAAGGTCTAAGTCCATCAGGTATGGTAAAGAGTTCTGTCAGAGAGACATATTGTTGTATATCTTCTCTAATTTTTAATCGCCTGAATATATTTTTTGCTAGACGGTATTTAAATTGTTCATCATCGGCAATACCTTCACCGATATAAACGTTTGGGAAATATGAAAAATAAGAAGCCATTAGTATCCTGCTGCAGCATCTGCTGCGGTGAGAAGTCTAGTTTCTACAAATGAACATGTCATAACGACAGAGGGAACGTCCAGACCTCGACGGTCTGGTCTCTTCAATGCAACATACTGATTATCTGGTGTATAATTAACTTGAATACCAGTACAAACTGAAGGATACATTTTAAAGTGTAAATCTCTTCTATTATCTGGGTCTAATCCATTGAAATCATTATTAGAGTCACCTCTTCCAAAACGAACAAATCTCAGTTGGAAACGATCTGGAATATTGAAGTATCTGTCATTTGAAGCATAGTTGTCGAATGCTTTACCTTTGAGATTACTATAAACGGTGTCATCACCATCGATTTTCGAGAAAATATCATCATATCCTTCTTTTCTGAAGATATCTTCGCCAAATGTCTTACCTTCAACTGCTTTTTTGCCTGGTTGATCAAACTCGTCTCTGGTATTAATAAAGAACTCGTCAAAATCACCAGATTTGATTCTGGGCAAGGATCCAATTTTGATATAGTTGATAATTCTTCTAATTTCTCTGGATTCTTCTGCAGATCTAGCAAAAAACTTAAAAGCAAAATTATGCGTTCTAAATCCAACACCTTGGAAGATCTGCTCACTATATGGGTTGAAAATTTGACCCGATTGTAAGTTTTTGATTGAGTTTAAGTCTAATTGACCTTGCAATCCAACAAATTGGTTAGTTGCATTGATCATTGATAAGACAGCAGCAGTAGAGAATTCTGGAATTGCTGCTTTTGCACCATCTTGTAGTGCTTCTGCCATTTTGGTAAAATCATCACCGCTTGACATCATACCCAGTGCAGATATACCACCTACACCAATATCAGCACGTCTAAATGATGGTGTATATGATGTTGAGATTTGAGGTGGCATCGCAATATAGCACCTGTCCTGGTGCTCTTTAGACTTGGCACTATTGCCAGGAACTCTTCTGCTATAGAAAGCAGGGACATTCTTATCTTCATACTTATAACGTTCTCTACGCAGCATCAGATAATCAACTGCTTCAGTTGGTTGTTCTACCAAACCTTCATCATCTCTAAAACCAGCATTAGGGTGTTTCAATGGATATCTAAAAACTGCCACTCGTTATGCCTAAATAAGGTGTAATCATTATTTATTTATGAGATATCAGGGTAAATATACACCTAGCTTCCCTCGTAAGTACAAAGGTGACCCCAGTAACGTGATTTATCGCTCCTCATGGGAGTATAAATTTATGAAATGGTGCGATGTTACTCCTTCTGTTCAAGAATGGGGCAGTGAAGAAATCATTATCCCTTATATTTCACCTGTTGATGGAAAACGGCATCGCTATTTTCCAGATTTTTATGTTAAAATTGACAATAGGAAATATCTAGTTGAGGTAAAACCGCTTAAACAGACCAAAGAACCTAAAACACAAAAACGAATGACTAAACGTTATATTAATGAGGTCGTTACTTGGAGTGTCAATAAAGCAAAATGGAAAGCGGCAGAAGAGTTTTGTAAGGACCAAAATTGGGAATTTATGTTAATAACAGAAAAGGAACTTAAAGTATAATGTCTATCCCACAAAATATAAGAGATTCTGGTGGATACATGTACCAGGACGAGATGTTTATGCTTCTCAGGAATGCAGACAGCTCACCTAGCCTTACAAACTTATGGTATCTTAGGTTTAACACTCCTGAAAACTTCGATAAATTTAATGTAAAACGATTCGATAACTTGGGTAAGGGTAGAACCCATGAAGTATTGAATTATTACGCTCAAGCAGTTAACTTACCGAGTAAGCAGTTAACTACTGGGCAAGTTTCTAACGTTGGTGTTCCATACAAGTATGCTACTGGACAGGCATTCAGTCAAATTAGCATCACATTTGTTACTCCTCGAAATCAATTAACTCGTGCTATCTTTGAAAGATGGATTGCTAGTATTACTGGCGATGGCGATCAATATATTGATTATTATGAAAATTACGTTTGCCCAGAACTAAGAATTTTTAAATATGAACTTGGTAGTGGAAAAAGAGCAGATGAAGAAGTAGATCCAAGAGCATCTAGTTTAATTAGAAACATGACTTTGGGTGGTAGTAAAGCTACTCAAAGACAACTTAGAGAAAAGCAGAGACTGCCTAAACTGAGATCTGTTTATGAACTTAGGAATATATACCCTACAAACATTGGTTCTATGCAGTTAAATAACACAGAACCAAGACTTGCGACATTTACAGTTTCATTCTCTTATGAACGTTATAAATTCTATAACGATGGTCCTGATATTAATAAAACTAGAAAGGTTAAAACCGATCCAAGAGACTTCCCAGGACATGAAGGTTTCGGTGATTTCTTAACTGAAAAGAACCGATGATAACCCCCCTAAATACTATTACTGAATTGATTTCCCTATGGCATTACCTAAATTAAACGCCCCAAAATACAAAATGAAACTACCTTCTGATGGTAGGACCGTGAACTTTAGACCGTTCCTTGTGAAAGAAGAAAAACTTCTTCTGGTTGCAACTGAAACAGGCGGACAAGATGGTTTGTTTGAAGCGATTAAAACAATCATTCAAGATTGTACAGATATCGCAAACGTTGAAGACTTAGCAACTTTTGATATTGAATATGTCTTCCTTCAGATTCGCACAAAATCTGTTGGTGAAACTGTAAATGTTCAGGTTACCTGTCCTGACGACAATGAAACTACAGTTGAAGCAGAAATTCCTTTGGATGACATCAAAGTCAAGAAAACCAGAGGTCATAAGAATGAAATCAAACTGGATGACAGTATCATTGTTACCATGAAGTATCCGAACCTGGATACCTTTGTTGAAATGAATATCGGTGACGCTGAAGATCAGGGTGTTGAGCAAATCTTCAAAATGGCAGCAAGTTGTATTAAAACAATTGCTGATACTGAACAAGTTTATGATTGCGCTGATAGCACGGATGCAGAAATCATGGAATTCTTTGAATCTTTGACTTCTACTCAATTCCAAGAAATTCAAAAGTTCTTTGAAACCATGCCTAAGTTAGCGTACACCTTGAAGGTAACGAATCCAGAAACTGGTGTTGAAAGTGAAGTTGAACTTGAGGGTCTAGCAAGTTTTTTCGCATAGCACTCCTCCACAATACTCTGGAGAATTACTTTCAGACTAATTTTGCATTGATGCACCATCACAAATGGGACATCCAGTATATAGAGGAGTTGATGCCTTGGGAAAAGGAAGTATATATTATGATGTTGACTGACTTCCTTAAGGAAGAACAGAGGCGAATGCAAGAACAGCAAAACCAAAGAAGATAAGTGGCAAAAATCGATGCATATAAACTAACAGGAAGGGGGGGTAGTAGCTCATCAGCTATGTCCCCTGTTGCTGTTCATGCAGCGAGAGCAAACATAAAAGCATTTGCAGGAATTCAATATTCTCTGAGAGGAATACAATCGACTTTAAAGTCGATGGAGAAGGTTGAAATTGACCTGATTGAGAATGATAAACTGCGTGCTATCGCAGAAAGAAGAAGAAAAAGAAGAGAATTAGATCGTCTTGCTGAAGAGAGAGCAGAGAAACCGTTATCGGGCGCTTCTTCAAAAGCGGCAAAAGGAGAATTAAAAGGTAAAGATAAGAAGAAAGCAGATAGTTTATTCAGTAAACTATTTGGTGGATTAGAAGGTCTTGCACTTACAGCGGGTAAGTTTTTTCTTAAACTTATTGGTCTTTTAGTTGTAAAAGAAATTTTAAAATGGGTTGCTAATCCTGAGAATAGACAAAAACTTACTGAGTTTTTTCGGAAAACAAAGTTTGTTTTCGATAAGATCTATGGATTTACTAAATGGTTAGTTGCAGATAATCTACTACCTGGTATAACTCAAGCATTTGGAAAAGATAGTACTTTTGGTGAAAGAGTAGGCGGTCTGTTTAAGATCATGGTTGCCATCGGAGGAATGGCAGCATTACTCAATCCATTTGGTACTATGGATGCTATCCTCAGTTTACTGGGGTTAGATTTCTATAGAGATAAAACTGCAGGTGCTCTTCAAGATGCTTATATTGATGGTCCTGATGGACAGCAGAGAAGATATAGAAAGAATCCCAGGACAGGTAAATGGGAAGAAATTGGACCAGATGGTAAACCAGTAAAACCTGGAACTACTAAACCTGGAACTACTAAACCTGGAACTGGCACTGGGACTACTAAACCGCCAACTACTAAACCTGGTGGTAATCAGGTTCCTAAGAGTCAGAGATCAACACCTGCACAGATGCAGGCTCGCCTTAATCAAGCAAGGTTGCAGCAGCAAAGACAAGCTGCGTTAATCAAAGAACTTAGAGCACAGAATAAGACTCTGCTGGGTAGAGGAACTGGTAGTAATATTGCAGGGCGAGGACTGCTTAATATTCCTAAGCGAACAGCAATTCAAGTATTTGGTAAAAGTGCTAAACCTCTTACTGCATTACTTGGTGGACCAGGTGCTGCAGCTCTGAAAGCAGGGGTAAAGACATGGGCAG
>Ga0213860_10000598_pt1 | contig 14511 bp, 22 predicted proteins | sample PICome_3_FD_160118 | JGI IMG/M metagenome (GOLD analysis project Ga0213860, IMG submission 160118) | Coastal seawater microbial communities near Pivers Island, North Carolina, United States - PICO550 | ecosystem: Environmental > Aquatic > Marine > Coastal | place: USA: North Carolina...
GGATACAAACTTGCTGGTACTAAGAAGAAGGGTGGTAAGACAGTTGACAACTGTGTCAAAGCAGGTGATGAAGTAACCCATGAGGGTGAAGCACTTGCAGAAAAGAAACTAGATCCAGTTGGCAAGGCAGATGCTGACATCGATAACGATGGCGATGTAGATAAGTCTGATAAGTACCTTCACGCTCGTCGTAAGAAGGTTACCAAAATCATTGCAATGGGAAAGAAGAAGAAATGAAATCCTTCAAACAGTTCCGAGAGGAATGTGGTTGCAAGGACAAGGAACGAAAGTCTAAATCTAAAAAGAAGACAGGTAACGTAGAAGTTATGCCTAACATTCCTGATGGGAAGAAAGGCATGACTACTAACGTGAATAATGAGAGTGTATTCGCTGGTAATTATCAAGGTCCCTTGTATGCAAGACATCCTGATCTCGTCATTGCGGAGAAAGCAGTCTCCAAAAAGCAACAGAAATTTATGGGTATGGTCCGAGCTGCTCAGAAGGGCGAGGGAGCGTCGTCGCCTGAGGTTGCCAAAGTTGCTTCCAGCATGAAGAAGGGCGATGTAAAAAAGTTTGCATCAACTAAACATAAAGGATTGCCTGAAAAGAAAGTTCAAAAAGAATCTTTTGAGACTGGTGTTCAAAAGGCACGTCGCGACTATCGTTCTGGCACATTGTTGACTTTCAAACAGTTCGTTTCAAAACTTACTGACATCTTGGATGAGTGGGAGAAATAAATAGTAGAGCTCATTTGAGGATCAAATCATGCTCGCATTTCTATTACCACTAGCATCTAAAATTATTAAAGACGCTGTTTCTAAAGTTCCTGACAACGAGGAACTTGGAGAAAAAATGATCGAGATCTGCCTAGTCATTCTGAAGAAGGCAGTAACTCTAACCAAGACAGACATGGACGACAAACTCCTTGCGGTTGTTGAACAAGCAATCAAAAACCGTGAGGAAGACTGAGATATAAATAAAGTTTAGAAATACTCAAATAATACGAGGAGACCAATGGCTGTATTCGGAACAATTGATGCAGCGACATTTGCGAATAACGTCGCGGTCACCAATGGTGACGCCACTGTTACGAAGAATGCCGCTGATACAGTAGAACAAGGAGATGTACTAGTTCTCGGTGGTGTAAACTATATCGTAAGAAGTGTCACAAGCACAACTACAATTGAACTACACACCACTTATGCTGGTAGCACTAATGCTGCACTAGCAGGAGCTGTCCGCAGAACTCCACCTAAATCTGTTGCAGAATATGTAATTAAAGGTGGCGATAGTAGTGTTGGCGAAATTCTATTTGTTGACGCAACTGAAGTTGGACTTGCAGAGAACAAATCTCGTGGTTTGAAAGGTCCTGGTTGGTGGAACTATAAGACATACACTGATCATTCTGGTGCTACTCGTCACAAGGCAGAGCATCTAGCATATGCATACATTGCTGCTGGTACATCTGGTGACTTCACTGATGATACTAAGGTTGCTGATGTTGCATCTGCAGTCGTTATCGATACTCAACCCGCTTCTTCTACTTCTGCATCTGGTGCAGGTACATTCACCCTCACCACCAGCACAACTGGTACACCTGGCGCACTAGCATATGTTTGGCAGCGTCAGACTGCATCTGGTAAGCGTTGGGTTAACATCACTGCTTCCCTTGACACAGGTATTACTTACGCTAACTTCACGACCGCAACTCTTGCTTACAGTGGCCTCGCTGCTGACACTCTGGACGGTTACAAGTATCGCGTCAAGATTACCTCAGCGGGTGGTACAGAAGAAGTTGTCTCTGATGGTGCCGCAACCTTAACATTTGGAAATTAATGAATGAATTTTCATGAATTGACACCAGACAACTGGTTATTCTTTGCTATTCAAAATTATAATAACCCGTCGTCTGTTACCTATGCAGACTTTGAAGAAGACATCAAACGCTTCAAATACATTAAGAGACTGCTTAGAAGATACGAGACGACGGGTGAACTAAAAACACATCTCATTCTAAATCATGTAATTGTGTTGTATAATGTATTTGGCGAAGCAGCAACACCGCTGCTATTTTATAAAACGGAAGCGACATACTGGTGTCAAATTAAGGCATTTATGTTGTTTCTAAATAGATTACCACTAACACTTAACGAGGATGTTGACGAGGAATGTCTGAAAGAACTGAACCTAATCTAAATGAAATGATCAATTCTGCTGGCGATGGTTCTGGTCTCCAGTTGCCACCCGCTTTTGTCATGGTCAATCCTAAGCAGCATCGTAAGTATAAGAAAAATAATGAAAAAGTGGATGGGCGTACTAAAGGCGCTCGCTCTCTCTTCGACCGTATCCAAAAAAGAAAGATGAAAGAAGAAACTAACGTAACCGAAGCTCTGTCTACTGATACTGAGAGAGCACAAAAGCAAATCACCCAAGGCAAGAAGCTCAATCGTCAGAAAGATCTTCAGAAGAAGCGTGGTGAAGCAAAAGAAAAGATGATGCGTAAGTCCAAAGAAATGGATACGCTCATGAAAGCACGTTTGTCTGACTTCAAAAAGAAGGCAGCAACTCAAACTAAGAAACTCAAGAAAGAGGAAACTGAAGTGACTACCGAAATCATGACTGAAAACCAAGATGTAATCCAAGTTGCACTAGATGTAGCAACTGCTGAACTCAATCCCCAGGGCGAAGGATCCTTTGCTAAGATCCAGTTCGCTGATGGTGGTGTACAAAACCTAGATAACTTCTCTGCTAAGCGTATTGCTGCTTGTTACGCGCAGTTGGATGATACCCACAAGCAGCAATTCCAATACATGTTGAATAAGGACGCTTCGACCTATCAATCTGCATTGGATTTCGCAATCAAGAATGTCTGATGATCATGGCGTTTGGTCTAGGTAAATTAGCGGTCCTTGAAAGTAAGCTCAACATTTATGAAGACCTATCTCAACAGATGCTCGACAAGCTTGAAAAAGCAGTCGGGACTATCTCGGATAACAGTAACAAGATTGCTGTTATTTTAGAACGCCATGAAAATCGTCTAGACGAAAGTGAAAGAACAGATAACCTCATTATCAAAATGATTGATGAGTTAAAAGATCAAGAAGATAAGAACTCTAGAATTCTGCACGAAAGAATTGATCGCATTCAAAAGAAAGTCGATAGCAATCAAAAATTTGTTGTTGGTGCTGGTGCTGTCCTAGCAACTCTAGTGACAGTCCTACAAGTGGTTCCACCAGTTGTTCGCGTATTGACACCGAAGGTATCCTCTGGTAGTATATCATCAGTGGTAATGCCTGTTAGTGAGTTTTCTTGACGTTAAGTACATACAACTAGTATCCCCCCGTCTTACCCTTTTCTCACGCAAGAAGGCAGACCTGTATAATTTCAGGTGTCCTTACTGTGGTGATAGTCAGAAAAGGAAGAACAAGGCGAGGGGATATTTGTTTAAGATCAAGAACAATTTCACATATAAATGTCACAATTGTGGAGTAGGAAGATCACTTGCTAACTTTTTGAAAGATCAAGATCAACATCTCTATGAGCAATACATCATGGAGAAATTCAAAGAAGGTAGCACTGGCAAGGGAACTGCAACACCCAGTCCAAAATTTGATTTTAAAGAACCAAAATTTGTAAAACGTGATACAGGTTTAGAGAAGATTTCTTCGCTAAATATTTCTCACCCAGCGCGTGTCTATCTTGAAAACCGAGGTATCAAAGATCTCGATTACTTCTATTACTGTCCCAAATTCAAAGAGTGGACAAACAAACAAAAGAAGACATTTGATACTTTAAGACAAGACAGTCCACGCATTATTATCCCATTCAAAGACAAACAAGGTAACCTTTTTGGATACCAAGGCAGATCGCTCGCCCCTAAGGCAAAACTAAGATACATCACGATCATGCTGGACGAGGAACAACCCAAGATCTTTGGACAGGATAGAGTAAAAACAAACGAACCAATTTATATCGTAGAAGGACCATTTGATGCGACCTTTCTCAAAAACTCAGTTGCTATGGCTGGGTCCGATGCTGATATTAGGTCGCTTGGTTGGAGCGATCATATTTGGGTATTTGATAACGAACCACGCAATCGAGAAATCGTCGCAAGGATCTCCAAAGTCATTGACCGAGGAGATAAGGTAGTCATTTGGCCAAAGAATATACAACAAAAAGACATCAATGACATGCATCTTGCTGGACATGATGTGCAAACTCTGGTACAATCGAACGTCTACCAGGGATTAACCGCAACCCTCAAATTTAACGACTGGAAAAAAGTATGACAAACGGAGTTGGAATTAAAGTAAAGAAGCGTAATGGCGTTGTAGAGGGTCTGAACCTCGACAAAATTCATAAGGTAGTGGAAGAGGCATGTGAGGGTCTTGGAAGCGGTGTGAGCGCCTCTCAGATCGAAATGAACTCGGGTCTGCAGTTCTTTGATGGTATTGAGACTAAGGATATCCAAGAGATCCTTGTACGCTCTGCTAGCGACCTCATCAGTCTTGATAATCCAAACTATCAATTTGCTGCAGCACGTCTTCTTTTGTATGGTGTAAACAAGCAAGTCTTTGGACCTTCGTGGGTTGAGAGTTATCCTTCTGTGTTGGATCACTGTTACAGTTGTGTTGAGAAGGGTGTATATGATAAAGAAATCCTAGATAAGTATAGTTACGAAGAGTGGACCAAGATTAATTCTTGGATTGATCACGACCGAGACATGCTATTTACCTACGCAGGTTTGCGTCAGGTAGTAGATAAGTATTTGGTTCAAGATCGCAGTAGTGGTGAGGTATATGAGACACCTCAATACATGTACATGATGATTGCTGCAACTCTCTTCCAAAACTATTCACAGGAAACGAGACTGGAGTATGTCCGAAAATACTACAACGCAATCAGCAAGCACAAAATCAACATTCCCACACCTATCATGGCGGGAGTGCGAACTCCACTTCGACAATTTGCTAGCTGTGTTCTTGTTGATGCTGATGACACCCTCGATAGCATCTTTACTTCTGATATGGCTATCGGCAAGTATGTTGCACAAAGGGCGGGCATCGGTATCAACGCGGGTCGCATCAGGGGCATCAACAGTAAAATCAGAGGCGGCGAAGTTCAACACACGGGTGTTGTACCATTCCTCAAAAAATTTGAGGCGACTGTCAGATGCTGCACTCAAAATGGCATACGAGGCGGAAGCGCGACTGTCCACTTCCCAATCTGGCACCAAGAAATAGAGGATATCATTGTCCTGAAGAACAACAAAGGAACAGAAGATAACCGTGTTAGAAAACTCGACTACTCAATCCAAATCAGCAAACTATTCTACGAACGTTTCATCAACAACGAAGACATCACCCTCTTCAGTCCACACGACGTTCCTGGTCTGTATGATGCTTTTGGCACTCCTGAGTTCGATGATCTCTATCGCCAGTATGAACTTGATGGATCAATTCCAAAGCGATCTATTGGCGGTCAAGAACTTCTTCTGGACCTCCTGAAGGAGAGAGCGGAGACTGGTCGCTTGTACATCATGAACATCGACCATTGTAATGAGCATTCGTCTTTCAAAGACAAGGTAAACATGTCTAATCTCTGCCAGGAGATTACACTTCCTACTACACCACTAGAACATATTGATGGTGGTGGTGAGATTGCTCTCTGTATTTTGTCTGCTATTAACGTAGGCAAGATTAATAAACTAGATGATCTAGAAGAACTTTGTGATCTCGCTGTGCGTGGTCTAGAAGAACTTATTGATTACCAAGAGTATCCAGTTGCTGCTGCTAAAAAGAGTACGCTAGCACGTCGTTCTCTTGGTATTGGTTATATTGGTCTGGCACATTACCTAGCAAAACAAGGAGAACACTATGACGATCCAAAAGCATGGAAACTCGTCCACGAGTTGTCTGAAGCTTTCCAATATTACCTTCTCAAGTCAAGCAACACCATCGCTAAAGAAAAGGGCAAGTGTGAATATTTCCATCGCACCAAGTATGCAGACGGTATCCTCCCAATCGACACTTACAAACGTGACATCGATGAGTTCTGTGGAGCAGAGTTGAATTATGATTGGGAAAGTCTTAGAACATCTATCACCACCCACGGTCTTAGGCACTCAACACTGTCCGCTCAGATGCCATCAGAGAGCAGTTCCGTTGTGTCAAACGCAACAAATGGAATTGAACCACCTAGAGCCTTTCTGTCCACTAAGAAAAGCAAAAAGGGACCGCTCAAACAAATCGTTCCTCAGTACGGTAGTCTCAAAAATAACTACACTCTTCTCTGGGACATGAAGGACAACGATGGTTACATTAAAGTTGTCGCTGCTATGCAGAAGTTCTTCGACCAGGCAATTTCTGGCAACTGGAGTTATAATCCAGAGAACTATGACAACAATGAGGTTCCAGTCTCTGTCATGGCAGGTGATCTTCTGAAAACATACAAGTATGGTTGGAAGACTTCTTATTATCAGAATACATATGATATCAAGAGTGATGAACCACAACTAACAGAGGAGAAGAAAGAATCGATTACTGACCTACTTACCCAAATTCTAGAAACAGAGGAAGAAGATTGTGACAGTTGCAAAATTTAGAACAAGTGAACCTATGCGTAGCAAAGTAAAAGGGATGACGGTATTCAATACCACCCAAGTAGACAGCACTAAACAAAAGATGTTCTTTGGACCCCCTCTTGGGGTCCAACGCTACGATAAGTTTAAGTATCCTGTGTTTGACAAACTCACTCAACAGCAACTGGGATATTTTTGGAGACCAGAAGAAGTATCATTGCAAAAAGATCGTGCCGACTATCAGACACTTAATGCAGCACAAAAGCACATCTTCACTAGTAACCTTAAGTACCAAATCCTCTTGGATTCTGTACAAGGGCGTGGTCCTGGGATGGCTTTTATGCCTTACTGTTCACTCCCTGAACTAGAAGGTGCTATGAATATCTGGCAGACCATGGAGATGGTCCACAGTCGCTCATACACCCACATTATCAAGAATGTATATGCTGACCCCTCTGAAGTCTTTGACAAGATCCTAGACGACGAGAAGATCCTCTCACGAGCACAGTCAGTAACTCATGCTTATGATGAGTTCTTGCAGGCAGCACAGACCTATGGGTCTGGCAATATGTGGGAACACCAACTTGATGGCGTTCCTATGGCACAAAACGAACTCTATGAACTCAAAAGAAAACTATATCGAGCGGTCGCTAATGTCTATATCCTTGAGGGAATTAGATTTTACGTGTCGTTTGCTTGTTCTTTCGCATTCGGGGAACTTAAACTTCTGGAAGGAAGTGCTAAGATTATCGGACTTATCGCGAGAGACGAAAGTCAACACATGACCATCACTCAGAATATTCTGAACAAGTGGAAGGCAGGTGATGACCCTGACATGGTAGAAATTGCCAAAGAAGAAGAGGTAAATGTCTACAACATGTTCAAGCAGTGTGTTGATGAAGAAAAACTATGGGCAGAATACCTGTTCAAAGATGGTTCTATCATCGGTCTTAATGACAAACTGCTTGCTAAGTATGTTGAATGGACTGCAAACCGTCGTCTTAAGTCTATTGGACTGAAGGCAATCTTTGACACCCCTATTAGCAACAATCCTCTGCCTTGGACAGAGCATTGGTTGTCTTCTAAGGGTATGCAAGTAGCACCACAGGAGACTGAGGTTGAGAGTTACTTGATTGGTAGTATCAAACAAGACGTTAAGAAGGACACATTTGCTGGGTTTCAACTATGAGGGTGATTGATGATGTGATGCCTGTAGTAATGCAGGATCAACTACATGATATGTGTACTGACCCAACTTTTGTGTGGTCATTCTTACCAGATGCAACTTACGATAAGAGAGAAGAAGCTATTACTGGGGCAATGAATAAACCCAAGAACCCTTCTATGTCACACCTTGCGTTGAATGAGTATCAACCAAAGTCTGGTGTTGCAAATCTCATATCAGCACATTGTTTGTGTGCAAGTGATGCTGCAGGTCTCAATCCAAACTTCTTATATCGCATGAGATTTGGGTTGTATCTTCCTCTAAATGATGCTCCACTACATAACAATATGCATGTTGACATGAAGATCCCACATACTGTGGTCTTATACTATGTCAATGATGCTGACGGTGATACGTTCTTCTTCAATAAGAGTAGGGAAATTGTAGATAGAGTTACTCCAAAGAAAGGCAGAGCAGTTGTCTTCGATGGACTGACACTTCATGCAAGTTCTATGCCATCCAAAGACTACAGAATTTCTCTCAATCTAGGTTATGTCGATCCGCAGTATACTAAGTAAGTTAGATGACAAATTCTTTGCCTGGTTGGAAGGTAAGGGCACTACAAGACCCGAGCGTAACAGACAAACAAGCGAGAATAATCATGCACGGACCAAAGTGTCTGACAGACGCATGGTTTCTCCAAGCAATGAAATTCAAATACCAGACCCATGGGATTAATGATCGATGACTTGGCAAAAATCATACGCAAACATCAAAAAACTCTGCCTAATGTAGAACCATTTGATGTTGACGACGAGTTTGCACAAGTTTATAAGGAAACTGAGGATGGTAATCTCAGTATTAAGAACGAAATGTTCAGTTGCACTGGACTTCGTAAAGTACATTTAGAAGTTGCATCATTAGGTAAGTTAGATATCTTGCATTGCATATGGTATCCCGAACCTGACTTTGATCTGCCTATTTTTGGTGCAGATATTGTTGCCAATAACAATATTTGTAGTGCTGCTATCACAGACATTTCTCCTGTTGATGGCATAATGTCACCAGTTTATGATGAGATTGCAGATATCAGCAGATATTACAGTTTTAGGAATAACAGAGACATGCCTCAGTGGGGTGATATTTTCTCTCCTTACTGTAAGTTTGCAAGACTAGAAACAGATGATGACAGAAACACATTCTGTCAAGTTGTTGATGAATATCTTGATGCATTTGTTGGTGCTGTGTGGAAATCCACCATGGATTACAGCAGAGCAGAGAGTAGATACGAAGGTCAGATCAACTACTGTAAAAAACAGAAGTTGAATGACAAAACAAGACGTATTCTTGCCAAGTATTTTGGTGACAGGTGGGCAGATTTATACATCAACGAAGTGTTATTTGACGAACCCTAAATATTTTAAGTAATATTATGAAAGTGTGGAAGAGATTTACCCAAACCCTTGGAGATATATGGGCACCGTGTTTGATGGGAGCCTTATTGGGGACAACTGGGGTTTTGTTTATAAAATTACCAATCAGTCCAACGAACGACAGTACATTGGGCGAAAGTATTTTTGGCAAAAAAGAAAACCCAAAGGTGCAAAGCGAAGGGTCACTTCCGAAAGTGACTGGAAGCGGTATTATGGGTCATGTCCAGAACTCAAAGATGACATTAAAGTCTTTGGGAAAGAGTGCTTCTCCAGAGAAATACTCTCACTGCACAGGACACCTGGAAGGGTCAACTATGAAGAAACAAGACAACTTTTTCTTCACGACGTTCTGACAAAAGCCTTGACAGACGGCACCCCTGCCTACTATAATTCAAACATCCTCGGACGCTACTACAGGAAAGACTACTTCGATGTTTAAGATTTTGCTTGCCTCTGCTGCCCTTGCTGTGGGTCTCACTGGACCACAAATTCCTCATGCAACGGAGGCACCTGAGATGCCTGAAATCCAACCTCTCCCTGTTATTCCTTATGAATATTCATGGAAGTGCGAGGATTGCACACCAGAAGAACAGTATGTCCTCGAACAACTCCAAGAACACACCAAGATCTCAGATCTTAATTCTCTTGCAACCATTATGGGTAACATTAAACAAGAGAGTAACTTCCGTGCCAACGTATGCGAGGGAGGGGCTAGAGTTCCTTACGATCGTTGCTATCGGGGTGGGTATGGTCTTATTCAGTGGACCTCAGTAGGACGCTATAATAACCTCGGTAAGTTCTGTGATAAATATGGTTGTGACCCAAGCAGTCTGGAAGGTCAAACTCGTTACATGATTAACGAGAACGTCTTCCGTCGCTACTTGCCTGAGTTTGAGGGCAGAGGAAAAACTGTCCGTCAGTACATGGTTCCTGCCTATTATTGGTTAGGATGGGGCATCAAAGGCAACAGAGAACTGTACGCCTATGATTACGTTAAGAAACTTACTTGGTCATGATTTTACGAGCATTGAAAAAACTTGCTAAACCTTTTACTGGGATCCCTGCACCCAAGGTTTTGAAAGATGACCCCTGGTTTGGTCCTGCTCCTGTTCTCTCAGAGAAACAGCAGGAATATGTTCGTGCTCAACTAGAAGAAGAAAAACAACTCATCCCTCAAAGTGAGGACCAACCTCCTACAAAAGAGGTTGCAAACATTCATGAGGTGATGTATAATATTGCTACTGGAAACGGTAAAACTACCACACAACTCGATCCTCTTCCAGAGTTGGGTGGTGGTTCTGAGAATTTTCAGAGTGGACCAGGAGGTTGGATGTCTGGTACAGGTTTAAATCAGTTTCATCAGGGTCGCTGACCCTTTTATGTTTCAGTAGCTCAGTGGATAGAGCAACCGCCTTCTAAGCGGTCGGTCGTTGGTTCAAATCCAACCTGAAACGCCTTGTCGTTGTGGCGGAATTGGTAGACGCGCTGGGTTTAGGTTCCAGTGTCTTTATGACGTGGAGGTTCAAGTCCTCTCAGCGACACTCAGGGTGAATAGCTCAGCGGTAGAGCATCTCCTTTACACGGAGGCGGTCGGGGGTTCGATCCCCTCTTCACCCATTTCATACAAGAGGTTAAATGCTATACAATGTTAACAGCAAGATGCAAGGCATGTCGCAAAGAACTGACAAGCACTAGCAAAGTTCAGTTCTGTGGATGCCCCAATCAAATGAGAGTAGTTGATGACACCGTAGGTGCAGTTGACCTCTCTCTAGTGGTCCTAGTCGATCATGAAAAAAGTATTAAATATAATGGAATTCTGACGGAAAGTGACCTAAAATATCAAGAGGACAGACGCAAACGCAAAGTCCGACGCATCACTTTTGAGGAACGCTAATGATTAACCTAGACGAACGCTTTCACAGCTACCTACACACTGACAAATGCTTTGTAATTGATGGAGCATGTGAAAAAGTCAAGGGTTATGGATTTGAGTGTGATAATGTCAGTATTACAGGGTATTATGTCTTGACAACCAACTACAAGTTGCACTATAATCTAGAGGAACAATTCCTTTGGAAAGAAGAACTTATCGGGGTGTAGCTCAGTTTGGTAGAGCACTCGCTTTGGGAGCGAGATGCCGTAGGTTCAAATCCTATCACCCCGACTTGGTAACTCACCAACAATTTTATTACTATGCAAATTTTTCTAGACACAGCAGACTACAGAGCAATCAAAGATCGTTATGAAACTGGTCTTGTTTCTGGTATCACGACCAATCCTACACTAGTTCGTAAATCTGGTGTAGACTACTTTGACTTCATCCGTACCCTCTCAAAAGATTTCTCTTTCGAGAGTATTTCTGCTGAGGTTGACGGACAAAATGCAGATGAGATGATCGAGAATGCTCAAGAGTATATCGCGATCGGTTCGGAAGTTACCATCAAACTCCCCCTGACTAAAGAAGGTCTTATTGCTTGTAGGATTCTCTCTGAGCAGGGTGTAAAGACTAATGTTACTCTCTGTTTCTCTGCTTCTCAGGCAGTGATGACTGCTCTAGCAGGTGCCACCTATATTTCTCCATTTGTAGGTCGCATGAACGACAACTCTTTCAGTGGTGTCGAACTGGTACGTGCCATTGGTGGTCTATACGCTGCTAAGCGAGTGGAAACTAAGGTTCTTGCCGCTAGTCTCCGTGACGTTCATCACGTCTCTCGCTGTCTCCTGTACGGTGCTGATGTAGTTACTCTTCCTACTGCAGTATTTGATAAGATGTACAACCATGTCTTGACTGATGCAGGACTTGCTATTTTTGAAAAAGACTTTGAGGCAATTAAATGATTACTATCTATTCTAGAGACGGTTGTCCATATTGCGAGAAGTTCATCGCAATCGCAGAGTATGAAGAACTCAAGCATGTTGTCTATAAATTAGACCGTGATTTTACTAGAGAAGAGTTCTATGAAAAGTTTGGAGACAAGTCTACATTTCCTCAAATTACACTTGATGACATTCATCTAGGCGGTTGTAAAGAGAGCATTAAATACCTGCAAGAAAATAATATTTGCTGCACATGATTGAAGTTACAGTAGAAGAGTTTGAAAAAAATTTCGATGCATACATGGACCGCATTGAAAATAACAAAGAGAAGTTCTTGGTCAAAAAATCAGATGGTACATCAGTCGTTGCTGTGCCAGCTGAAGAACTGCACCAAGCATACTCCCAAATGACTGATGATGAGTGGTATAATCTTTACAGTGACCACTCAGAAGCATCATGAAACCAGAAGTCATCCTTGAACGCTATCCTTACCGCTACGTTCAGTGCGGTATGCTAGAGATCAACGGTATGCCAGACTATCGCATCCAGAAGTACAACGACTGGACCAAGCGTTACTCTGATATGTACCTCCTTGACAATTCTGTTCAACTAGACTATGCCATTGAGGACTTTGAATACACCAAGTGGTTGGATCCCGACCCCGAAGTCGGTGCCTACCGCAAATACAACTGAGGTTACTATGAGCGTAAAATCACAAGTACAAGCTGCTGAAGAAGCAATTCGTCAGGCATTGATCAACGCTCTTGCAGAGGGCGATGAAGAGTTTCTTACTGATCTCTTCACTGAATATCAAAACATCAGTGATCTAAATCGAAAAGTTAATTCTACTAACTATTCATTTAATCTTTCATCTGAGTATCTTAGTCGTCCTGGTCACGACTTGGATAGTTTTGATAACGTCGTCGATTTTGGTGCTGGTAATATCAACATTAAAACCGATGGTGATGACACTATCACCTTCAACTAGTCTCGGGAAGACTATAAAAGCGCCCTGGTCGGGATGGTCCTAGGACCCCTGGGTTTCTTGCTTCCTAAAAGCAAGTGGTGCGGATGGGAAACTCTCCCGCCTGGTTTCTTGTTTCCAGTCAAAGAACAAGTGGTGGATCCAAATTGACCCCTTCCGTGTGAGTTGTTTTCCTGTTTAGCAACTAAAATAATAAAACAGGTGGCGTGCATGTGCCTTGGGGGTTGACCACCCCCTTTTTTCATGTCTATTCGCCACTTTAATAAATACTTTTAGCTCTAAAAACTGTCTTCAGGACTAGAAGTATGTCAAAGTTACTTGCGAACCAGATCGCTAATTTTGGGGATGATGCTCCTATTGAGATTAAAGAAGGTCTCAACATCCCCGCTGGTAAACCACTACAGGCAGCAGGAGTTACTGGTAACTCTGGTCAAGTATTGACTTCGACTGGTTCAACTATTCAATGGGTAACTCCTTTTGATGGAGATTATAATAGTCTTACTGGAAGACCTACAATTCCAGCAGCACAAGTTCAGGTAGACTGGAATTCATCGAGTGGATTGACATCTATCTTAAACAAACCAATTGTACCAGCACAACCAAGTGTTGTAACTAATGCTGCAGGAACTGCTGCACTAGCATATGACAGTGGTAATGGTCAGTTTACATACACACCACCCGATCTTTCTGGTTTTGCTGCTAACACCAATGTTGCCAATTGGGACGCTGCATATGGTTGGGGTAACCACGCATCAGAAGGTTACTTAGTTGCAACTAATACAGATAAAACTAACTGGAACACAGCATATGGTTGGGGTGATCATGGTACTGCAGGATATCTCACATCATATACTGAGACATCTACATTCCAGAATGTAATTGACAGAGGTAACACTTCCACAAGTCCTGTCTACGTTACAAATAAACTATATTTCTCTAACGCATTTGGCACACTGACTGATCTACAGGCAGTAAATGCTACAACATACCATGGCATGTTTGCACATGCACATGATACAGGTCATGGTTACTTTGCACATGCTGGTGCATGGACCCAACTGATCGATGAAGCATCTTCTATTGATGAACTGGGTGATGTAGATACTACAACTAATGCTCCATCCGATGGATATGTCCTCAAGTGGGAGGCGTCCTCTAGTTCTTGGAAACCAGCACCTGATCTAGTTGGAACTAGCAATGCTGGTATTACACTAGTAGATCTTTCTGTCAATAATGCAACAGCATCTGCTACACCTTCCCTATCATATAGCAATACAACTGGTGTATTCACATACACCCCATATGATCCATCAACATACACGGAAACTGATCCTGTATTTACCTCATCTCCTGTTGCAAATGTACAGGCAACTGACATTGCAAACTGGGATCAAGCACATGGTTGGGGTAATCATGCATCAGAAGGTTATCTAGTTGCTACCAGTACAGATAAAACTAACTGGAACACAGCATATGGATGGGGTGACCATGCACAGGCAGGATACCTAACAAGTTATACTGAAACTGATCC
>Ga0213860_10000600_pt1 | contig 14473 bp, 7 predicted proteins | sample PICome_3_FD_160118 | JGI IMG/M metagenome (GOLD analysis project Ga0213860, IMG submission 160118) | Coastal seawater microbial communities near Pivers Island, North Carolina, United States - PICO550 | ecosystem: Environmental > Aquatic > Marine > Coastal | place: USA: North Carolina | collected...
TCAAGTATGTAGAAGGCGGTGGCGGTGGAGACAAGTATGGGTTCTCTGCTGAAGATGGTGGTTTTGTAGGGGAAAAACTAGAAACTCCTAAGTCTGATGAACCAACAGTTTACTCAGATAAAAAAAGTAGTACACCACCACAATCCACTGATACTATTATGGAAGATTGGGCTAAAGAGTAATTTCTTTGGGGTGGATTGCATTTGATGGGAATGTGATTCATCCCCCCTTTGTGGGTTAGTTATGGATAAATTAAAGCAGATTAATATCGACTTTCAAGTTCTTGTTGTGGATAAGGAAAAACGAATAACCAAAAAAGAATGGTGTGGTTTTCTTGAGATATCGAGGGTTACACTAAATAGTTGGTTAGGGGGTAACTTACCTAAAAAAGGAAAGAACTTAGAGAGAATTAAAACAATATTAAAAATAGCTAGTAAGTAGGGAGAGAGTATGAGAAACATTTCTATGAAAGAGTTCTTGTCTAGTGTCTTACCTACTCATAAAGAAAATAGTTTTTATTGTCTAGGCAAGATGGGCCTAGATAGTTCCAAGATGGAAGAGGAGTATGTAAATACCATAGATGAACTAGTAGATAAAGCTAGTGATTATTCTGAACAAGACTTTAATATTTATTTTAGTGTAGGTAGATTATCAAAAGATAAAAGAAAACAAGACAACTGCACAGCTATTAAATGTTTATTCATGGATATTGATGTTGGTAAAAAGAATACTACTATATGTTATAAAAACAGCGCAGATGCGAGACAATCAATTAGCGATTTTCTAAGTGAGGTTGGGTCAGATAAATTTAAGAATCCAATATGGGTATCCTCTGGTAATGGATATCATCTTTATTGGCCACTGAAAGAAGAAGTAGATACTGAAGAATGGGGGAAGTTAGCAAAAGATTTTAAGGATTTTGTAGAGGATTCTGAACTAAAAGTAGATTCAGCCTCTATGACTAATAGTGTTGCGTATCTCAGAATGCCAGATACGAAAAATTTAAAAGCTAATAAAAAAGCAAGAGTTATATCTGAGCAACTTCCTACACCAGAAACTTTTAAATATTATAGGAAGTTAATACCTACCAAAAAAGAACCAACAAAAAAAGAGGTAGAGCAGAATGATGAGTTTAATGAGGTAATATCTAATAGTAAGTTTAGTTTTCAACAGATAATAGACAGGTCATTAGATGGTAATGGATGTAACCAAATATTAGAATTATACAATAACCAAAAAGAACAAACTGAACCAGCTTGGAGAGCGGCGCTATCTATTATTAAATTCTGTGAGGATAAAGACGATTGGATGCATAAATTCTCAGAGAACTATGATGGATATAATAAATTAGAGACGGAAAAGAAACTGGGTAGAACATTAAAACCTTATCTATGTGCTACGTTTGAATCGCATTCTGGTAGACCAGATTTATGTAAATCCTGTGTAAATAGAAAGGACTTAAAAAGTCCTATATCTCTAGGTAGGCTACATCCTTTAAAATCTATTTCTATGGACAAAACTGACAAAAGTTTCACGGAAATTGTTTCACAGACATTGTCCAGTACACAGGTACAGGTTTATAAAGAGGAGCCACCTGAATTTCCAGACGACCCTATTTTTAAACAATACTACCAAACTGATGATGGAGCTATTTGGAGAAGAGGTATAAAAAAAGCTGTTGACATTCCTATATCAGAAGACCCCATTTGGTTGTCTAGAAGGCTGATAGATAGGAAAGAAGGGCATATGGTAGAGTTAAAATATATTTTACCTAGAGATGGTATTAAGACTTTCCTTGTACCAGCATGGAAACTGAGTTCCCAAGTTGAATTACAGAAAGTTTTGGGTTTTGAAGTAGGATTCGCAAGTCAATACATGAAAGACGTTATGATATTTTTACAAAATTCTATGAGTTATTTAAAAAAAGTTAGACCAGCAGAGGAAACCTATCCTAATTTTGGATGGACAGAGGAGATATATTCAAACAAACCTTTGAAGTTTGTGTTAGGAGATAGATTGATAACTCCAACAGATGTGTTAGAAACACCTAAATCTCCTATAACAATCTTGCATAGAGATAGGTTCACTAATACTGGAAGTTTAGAAAAATGGACGTATGCAATAAATAAATTGTATCAACCAGAAGGTGAGGAACTAAGACGTTTTGTTTTAGGTCTTGGGTTAGCATCCCCACTAGTTGCGTTCAGTAATATTGAAGGTGCTTTGATTAATCTTAGATCAGATAGTAGTGGATATAATAAAACATCTACTCTAATAGCTATCAATTCAATCTATGGACATGCAACAAAACTAATGATGAAAGGTAAAGACACAGTTAATTCTATGTGGCAGAGGAGAGCAGAATATAACTCTGTACCTTTGACCATAGATGAGTTTACCAATTTAAAAAAGGAAGATGCATCTAGAGTAGCATTTGGTATGTCTGAGGGTGAGGCGCCTAATAGATTGCAAGGGTCTGAGAATAAAGAAAGGGATAATTACATTCGTTGGAAAGGTATGACTATCATAGCATCTAACACTGACTTTATTCAGTTGATAAAAGCACATAGTAAAAATTCAGCACCTGAACTTGCTCGTATATTGCAGTTTGATTTGGAAAACTTCCCTACTTCACTTGAGGATGGGGAAACTCAAGATTTAGTTAAAATACTACTTCTCAATCACGGTCAAGCATGTACTCCGTTTATTCAGTATGTGATGACTAACAAATCATTAGTGCAACAAGAACTAGATGCATTGACCAGAAAAGTTAGAGCAGAAGGTAATCTTACAAAACAAGGTAGATATTGGGCATCTATATGTGCTATGGGTTTTCTAGGTGTACGGTATGGCAACCAACTAAAGTTATGGGATTTTGACTACAATAAAACTTATCAGTGTGTTATGGAGATACTTGATAGCACTAAAGCTGAAACTGTATCAGTTGGTGATAATGATAAACAAATACTAGCTGAGTATTTAAATTATAGGGCTGGATATACTTTAGTTATAAATAACACTATTGATAACCGTGTAAATAACACAGTTGGTCAAGAAGAAAGAGAAGATTTAGTTAATCAAGCTATATTACTACCAAAATTTAGCACAACTTATGTAAGGCAAGAACCTGATACTAGGCTTATTTATATTAATAGAAAAGACTTCGTAAACTATTTAGAGGGTAGAGTGTCGGCAAAAGCGATGCTCGCTAGACTTAAAGAAACAGGACTAGTGTTAGCTGATCAATGCTCTAAAAAAATGAATAAGGGAACTGCGATTGCTTCTAACTCTGTTAATACCATAATGTTTGATATGGATAAAGTTTTGGGGAAGGATGCGCCAGTAAAGGACTCAGATAAATGAGTGGTAACTTATCTGAGATACACATAGGTGATGCTGTAATTAGAATACGTTGGAGTGATTTCAAGGTGGGTACAAGTTTTTTCCTACCTTGTCTTTCTTGTATAAACCTACAGAAAGAAATAAAACGTAAAGCGAAAGAACTTGATATTAATATAGCTTATAAGATTGTGATAGAGAAAAATATCCGTGGGCTACGAGTATGGAGAATAAGTTAGGTACTGAGTAGCATATTGTCAGAGAACTTTATACCTTTCTTTTTAAGCTCTTGTTCTATTAAATCAGTAAACAAATCTTTATACCTTGGGTTTATATACATACCATAAGGTTTATCTTTACTTAACCTTATTTTCATAGATTTAGCTACAGATGCAGCGTTAATATTAAATACGTCTTTTATCTTTAATTTATTACCTTTGGAATCTGTAATTGTCTGCTGACCAAACTCTTTTAGTTTAGAGTATACATCTCTGAAAGCCTCTACGTCTCCAGTTTTGCTATGGTGTTCTAGTTTTTCTAGAAACCCCTGTTTCTTTTTATCTACTTCTTCAAATCTTTTTCTGACATTAAACGGTACGTCCGTACTTAAAAATACAGTTCTAGTCTTTATACCTACACCGTTTGATATTGCGCTAAATAAACCTAGTGGCTCTAGCACTGTGTCACCACGCCTGGTTACTACTCCATCAGTATAATACCGTATACCTTTACTGAGGTTAGCAACAGAAGTTGGGATCATCTTTTCTATACCTCTCCTAAAATCACCCTTGGCTATATCGGTAGTACCCAATGCAAAATTTCTAGCTCCACTGTATGATGCACCCAATAAATTTAATGCCCAACTATCAAGGAATCCACCCATTGTATCGTTTTCTACTCTAGGGCTTTGGAATATAACTTGGTAGAAACCTGTTCTTGAACTTACTTTTATATCAAAAAGTCTGTCTAATGCAGATTCTCCAAAGACGTTATTAGAAACTAACTGATCAAACTCTTCTTCACCTTCATCTCTGAAGAAACTGTTATATATCATTTCTGGTACAAAGAAAAATGGTACACCTTTAGCTCCACCCATAAGGTATGCGGCACCTGTGACACCAATTAAAGTTTTCCTTGCTGCGGCGACATCTTCTTTTGAATAGTTATTACCTAAGTATCTAGGTAAAGATTTTTTAAGTAGACTAAATATAAGTGAGTACAAGAAGAAACCATAATTTTTAAATAGAGCAACAACTCTTAACCATCCACTTCTATCCAACCTACTAAAAGCAGGAGATGTCTCTCTTGAAATACCACCGTTATATAGTTCTATTGAGTTAACAGCCTCTTTCTCCGCTAATTTATATGCTTCCTGTTTAGTCATCTTACCTTCTTTAACAGCTTTTAAATTTCTAGTATATGCCAGATCAAAAGCCGCTAACGCAGTAACTTCTCTTTGAGCTTGTTCAGTTAAATTGAATAAGAAAGAACTACTTTTCAGTAGTGTATCCATATACCTTTTTGGTTTACCTTTTATAAACGACCCTTTTTTACCTTCTCTACCAGGGTCAAGTAAGTCTTGTTCACTAGACCTACCTAATTGACCAAAGTCTTTCAAAGCACTACGAAGTTTTACGAGGGTATCTTCATCATAACCTCTACTTTTACTAATGGTAGCTAATTGTTCTTTACTGTAATTAAGTATGCTAACACTATCAATAACCTTATCATCTCCTAATAAACCTGTTGGGTCTTTTATAGTTCTAGTAAGTCCTGCATTTTTAAGGATACCTGATGCTTTTCTTATAGCTCCTGCAGCATTACCAAACCCAAATTTACCACCTAGTGCTGGGAATATAACCCCTACCATATTTGTACCTTGGATTAAAGCAGAAGAGATATTAAAACCTAAAAACCAATGGAAACCAGTAGCAGTTATAGCATCCGCCAATCTACTACTCTCTGGAGATTTTGCAAAGCTAACTGTTTTTTCTAACATATCTGCATATTCTTGTGCTTGTTCTACGTTCCCAGTAGCGTAGTTTACACCCTCACCAGTTTCAGCATCTCTACGGATTGTTTCCCTTATGCTATTCATTAATTTATCCATAGGAGCATTGAATAGTGCGTTTGCTTGTCTAGATATCATGGATTGTACACTTGTTCTATATCCATTTATTATGTCAGTAGATGCTCCTAAAACAACAGGATTGCTACGTTTTCTTAGAAGATTACCAAATAGATAGTCAGGCAGATTATTAAATGCATAGTTGAAAAATTCTTCTTTTGCCTCGGGGGTAACTTGCCCTTCATCTAATACTTTCTCTAACTGTTTTAATATTGGTGCGGACAAAGTGTTTCTAGTTTCAGGGTTTTTAGCTAGATCAACATAATTTTTAAAAGATGTAGGACTATTAAATAGTGAGTATTTAAATTTACCGTCAACACTTAATTGGTTAAATACGTTTTTAAGAGCAAAATACGCTTGTTTTTGATCGGCAGATAAATTACTTAACTGGGCTGCATTTAAATCTTTTATTGGGCTAACTGCTATTCCTCTACTACCAAACTCTTTATATAATTCGTTTAGTTGTAGGATAATTTGCCTATCTTTATTAGAAGTTTTGTTTAAAACACCTTCTTGGTATTTTGCTATAAATAAATTTCTTTGGGCTTCAGTTTCAAAATGCTCTACTTTACGAGAATATCCTTTACCATCAGCAGGATTTGGTGTGTTATCTTTTTCTAGTAAAGATACTTTAAAATCTCCGAACCTTTTCAATGGTAAGAAAGGAGTAGGAGCTGGACTGTTATCTATACCTCTTTTTATAATAGCCATTAAAAACCCTTTTGTTTCTGGGTTTATATCTTTCATGTTTACTATGTCATTTTGCATAGTTTGTATATGCTCTTCAAATCTAGACTTATATTCTTTAACTAGAGCAGCATATGCTTTTCTATACGGGGGAGGTAATTTTTTATACGCCTCTCTTAGTATTCTTGTTGTTTCTTCGTTATATAAATTGTTTTTAATTTTTATATTTTTGTCTTTTTCTATTAAAGCGGCATCTTTTGGTTTACTAGGGTCTAATGGGTCTCCGTTTTCATTAGCTACTATTACTTGATGTTCAGTAGTTCGTATTGCTAATTCAGAAAATGCTTCAAATTTTTGAGGGTCTTTATCTTTAAGATTTTCTAAGTATTTAACTACTACCGCAGCTCTCTCTCTTTCTGTCTGTAAATAACCAGATTTTCTCCTGATTAAATCATACATCTCTTCAAATTTTTGACTGACTTTAGCTGGAGTGTTTGCCTTTACACTTTCGATAACATAAGTTAGAGGTTGGAAGTATCTTAATTGTTTAAAACCAGGTAATCGCATAAGTCGGTTAAATATACTCACATTTTTTTGTGTTAATGGCATACCACCTTTTATGACCTTATCCGTTTTATTAAACGTCATATCCATTATGCCTTTATGCCCATCTTTTATTGCCGCAGAGAATAGGCTTTTCTTTACTGGAGAAGTCTCTGATACTTGTAGTATTTGACCTATCAAATCATCTAATCTAGCGACTCCCTTTTCGGGTAAGTTTAATATTCTACGGATAAAATTTACTACCCTATCCCATAGTGTTTTATTAGAATTTTTATATCTATATTCACTTAAAATTTGTTGTAAGTCAGGATTACTAAAAAACTCTGCAACAAATTCATCTATGTCATATACAGGTTTACCATCTTGGTCAAAACGAAAAGCACCTTTATACATACTAGGGTCTATGAATTGTTTTGATTCTTCAAAGATTTCTTGTATTTGTTTTACTAGAAAATGTTTAGAACCTTTTTGTAATACTGCATGTGTGGCTGCGTGAGTTGCCTCGTGGAGTATTGTATGTGGACTACCACCATATTCTGGGTCGATGGTTATTATATTATCTTTTGTATCATACATCCCCGCTCGTCTTTCACCGAAAGTATCTACTACTTCTGCATATCTTATCCCTGTGCTAGCGGTATACTTCTTTAATTTTTCCGCTATCTTTCTTAGTTCTGGGTTTTCTTTACCTATTACATCTAAGGCCTCTCCTAAACTATTCGATTGAACAGCAGTGGTTGCATCCCCCGTTAGTGGTCTGTATATATTAGAATCTTTATCCCCTCTAAAGTAAGTTGTAGGTAGATATACTGATTCCTTTGGTTCTGTTTTACCTGTGCCTATTTTTTGAGGGTTATCTCTTAATAAATCAGTAATGTCTTTTAGTAGTTGCCAGCTTTGTATGTAATCATTTATTTGAGTTTGTAAGTTTAATAATTGTGGCCTACCTAATTTACTTTCGGATACAGCTTTTGCTCTATTAGCTGGTGAAAAAATACTATCTATTTCTTTAGGTAAACCTATCTGCCCACTTGGTATAGGTTGGGTACCCTCTACTTTAAACTGCACTGTAGGTCTACCTTTTGCATCTGGCACTTTAGTTTTAATAATCTTAGGGATTATCCTAGGTAACCCTTTAAGTAGTTGAGCCATTATATTCAACTTAGGAGATTTTTTTAATTCTTTGTTATAGGTATTTTGTAACTCTACTTCAAGGTTATTTATATTTGTTTCTATCTCATCTAACTTTAGAACTAAATCTTCTACTTCACTACCAAGTTTAGATTCATCCAGTTCAGGGTTCTTTATATAGTTATCTCGTATTTTTTGCCTGTCTATACCTGTATTTTTACGGGCTATAAATTCATCTGCGTCAGCTCTTGGTTCAGTTGCTAGTTCACCCATCTGTTTTGCAAAATCATCTGTAATACCACTTATTAAACCAGCGAATCTAGCATGTCTCTTTTGCGAATCTTCTATTATTTTTTTATCTTTTTCTTCGACTGCTTTTATATCTTCTTTGATAATTGACTGTATTCTATTATCAACTTCAGTGGCATCACTTTCTCTTTTATTTGTGATTTCGTCTAATTTATCTAAATCTAAATCACTAGTTGGTTTTTCTATATTAAGCTCATTAAAAAATTCAGAATTTTTTGTTTCATCAAACTCTATATCAACCTCACCTAATTTATCTATACTTATCGGTGGGCCTCCAAAATCACCTTCGCTTGTAGCCCCTCTTTTAGTTTTAGGTTTTTTGGTTTCTTTTTCTACCTCCTTTTTTACTTCTTTAACATCATCATAAGTCTCGTCATTTTTTGCTGTTTCGTAGACATTTTCATCTACTATACTTACTACTTCACCTTCAAGAGGAGGTTTAAATTCTCCTTCTGTTTCTACAAGTATACTTTCCCCAGGAAGTTTTCCAGAAAATTCATGTTGCGATGCTACATCATTAACTATAATAGATGCGTCTTTTAATATTGGGTCTTCTTGTTTTAATAGTTTTTCAGATTCAGTTTCTTGTTTTTGTGGTCTACCTAAAGCACCTAATAAATCTGGGAATCCTTCATTTTTCATTAATTCAGGATCGTTCCTTGAATTTCTATTAAACTTCTCCATTACTGTTACACCAGTACCCAAACTTGTACCTAAAACAAAACCACCTACCGCAGATTCTAGATATTCCTCATTAGCTTCATCACCAGTTAAAGGTAGTCCAGCTTGCCATCTTTCTAATACGGTTTGTGCGACTTCTTGTGGTACTTCAAAACCACCACGGAACGCACCTTTAGATATAAGCCCTGCTGTTCCTAAAGTGACTTTTCCAGTGCCTTTAATTAAAGATTTTGTAAGAGAGGTTTTTTTAGTTAGATCATCTGCTTTTTTTATTATGGCTTTAGCGGTATTATTAGCGACGTTTGAACCTTGAACCCCCATAAGTTTTGATAGACCTAAAAATTTAAGTCCAAACATATCTAAACCAGCTTGCATAACGGATGCTGACCCTGCTTTAGTTAATTGGTCATCTGGAAGAATTGGTTGTTCTCCATTATCTACAGCTTTTAAATATTCTCCAGCTACACGTTTTGCATTATTAACAAAGTATTGGGAAGTAGATACAAACCCATAAGCCGAAGGACTTTTCATAGCAACTGCACTGAGTATAGGGCTAAACTGTTGCCCAGTTGTCCCACCTGCTAATTGTTTAAACCAATCCCAAAATAGTTTTGGGTTTTTAGTCACTTCATCCCAACTATATTTAGCATACCCCTCGGTATCTCCAAAAAATCCTGTAGAATTATAAAGAGCTTCTGCTGTATTCTTATTTGGGTCTGCAAAAAATTGTTCTGTGGCTAGAAGTTGTGGATCAATAAAAGGTACTTGTATAGAGCTAGTAAATGTATTCCAAAAACCAGCAGGTTGTAAAGGTACGTTGTACCCCCTGAATACTTCCCCTATATCTATATTATCGTATTTCGCCATCTATAAAATTATCTAACGTCTTGACGACCTTATTAGTTCTTCTAGTTTATCGTCTTCTGGTAAAACTTTTGGCATCTTTTTGTATTGCTCTTCTGCATAGCTGTAGGCACTAGAAAATAAACTTTTAGCGCCATTAATAAAGTTCTCTAACCATGACGAGCTTTGGGGTTGATCTCCAGTTGCAAAAAGCTCTCGCATAGATGCTGTAAACCCTTCTGGGTCTTGATTTAATACACTTTTTATAAAGTTACTTTTCATTCTATTTTTAAGTTCACCTATTGCTGCTTTATGTCTTGGGTCATTAGGGTTGTATTGAAACTTTTTCCCCTCAAATGTCACACCATTTTGTTTAATGAAATCATCAAACCCCTCAGTAACTGTATCGAATTGTTGTTGTATAGTCGGATCTTTGGCTAACTCAGCTATTAGTTCAGTTTCTTTTATAACAAGTTCTTGATTTAATTTTCTCTCTTCTAGTTTGGATTTTGCCGCTTCTGATTTTGCACTAGTAATAGATGTAAATAAATCGCCTACCATTTTACCTTTTATTTTTTCGTCCCCTGTAATTATACTAGCCATAGTAGAATTTAATTTTAGTATATTCTCATTAACTTTTTGGTCGTTTTCTAATACTCTACGTCTACTATCAGATAAAACACCAAGAGAGTCTATGATCCCAGAAGGTACATCTCTAGCTGTATACATTATGCCAGCCGCTCTAAGGAGTCTGTCGGTGTTTTCAAATTTATTAAATTCTTCTTGGCTTTTAAATACAGAGTCGATAGTTTTCTTTAGGCTGTCAACTGCAAGTTGAACTCCTTCACCACCATAAACTTCTTTTGCAATATCTTTTGCGGCCGCTAATGTCTCCTTATATGGGTCTTTAGTTTTTCCATCCCCACCCTCTGTATTTACTTTATTCTCGGCTGCAGCAAGTAAATCCGTATTATTAGTAGCGTCTACATTATCTTGTATGTTTTTGGCATCTTTAGTTGTATATTCTTCTTTTTTAGCTAGTTCCTCAGGGTTTACTACTTTAATGCCTGTTGTTCTAGATGTATCACTTAAATCAGTTTGGTCTACATATCCAGACCCTTCAGATCGGTCTCGTAAATAAATATTATCTTGTAAACCTTCGCTTTCTAATTCAGGGTTTACGTCATCTTGTTTTTGAGAATCTGACAGCCTTTCAAATTTTTGTTGTTTTACAAAATCTTCATTTTTTTGGTCTTTTGATATTAGTAGTGCATCAAGAGTTGCTTGATCTACCCCTTGACCTACTCTATTTGGATCACCACCAGATTGTTTTATTTTATTTTGTAGTTCTTCTTTAGTTAATTTTTGTGTAGCAGCTGGAGGTACTTCACCAAATACTTTCTTAAGATGGTTCTGAGTTCCTTCTGGTAAGAATTGTTCGTAGTTTTCTTTTTTATCTTCTAGTAAGGCTTTTATTTTATTAGGCCCTGCATTATATGCCGCAACCGCAGCACGGTTAAAATCTATATTTAAATCTGGAAAACTTTCTTTAAGATTCTCACGTATACCAGTATAGTAATCAAAGGCTTGAGCAGCATTCTGATCGAAATTTTTCATAGCGTCCATTGAAAGATCACCACTAGCACCAAAACCAGGAGATTTACCCTCGCCAAAATATTCAGGTCTTAATTGGAATGCGCCTATTTCACCGACACTACCTACTCTATCACCTGTTATGACATCTATATCTTTACCTGTCTCAGCAGCCAACATACCAGCAAAAGTATTTCTTGTAGTTTCATCTGCTCCTCGACTTTGAGCATAATCTCTAGCTTTAGTGTCATAGTACAAATACTCTTTAGGTATGCCTGTAGACATTAAATCATCAGATTTAGGAGCTACTACTTCACCCGTTTGCATTTGATTACTTAACTCTTGTATTCTAGTGGCTAGAGCATCCATCATGTTTCCTGTAGTAGGGCTATCACTTTTCATGTTTTGGAGCATATTAAATTGGTTAGTTAAATACTCTAATTCTTCTTGAGGGTTCTTAAATTGACCACCTACTATTCCCCTATTGTTGTATTTTACTATTCCACCGTTTTCATAGGCTTTTACAGGGCTTGATGCTTGAGCTAAAGCTGTAGTGTCCATAATTCCTTGTTGCCCTTGATTCGTATTACCACTAGCAACAAACTCATCAGTTACTTGTTCCACTACAGATTTTTTACCAGCTTGTTCAGCTATCCTTTGTTGTTGGTATCTACTACGAGCTTCTTTCCTAGTCTGCATTTCTATCAAACCTTCCATAGGCGTAATGGCTCCTTGTTGCATGCCAACTAGTATTTGATTATCTGACATATCTTTTATGTCTTGCATTCGCTCAAAAAAATCAGCGCCTACTGGAAATTTAGTGGGTGCTACCTTAGTATCCAAACCACCTATAATAGGAGAAACTCCAGAAGTAGCCATAGTCGCATTAGGAGTTACATTCGGGCCTGGTTGATTTATGGTAGGTTGAGTTTGTTTTGAATTAATATCCATTATTCCGTTTGCCATAATTTACCCTCTATTACCGAACATTTGATACGCACCAAGACCAGCTAAACCCAAACCTAATGCTTGTTGAAATGGGCTAGGTGGTGGTTGATATGTTTGTGTTGAGTATGGAGAAACATTGCCTAGCCCACGTATAGCTGAAGAATAAAAACCTAATTGTTGATATGGATACTGTTGTTGTCTTAAAAAATCTTGATAACGTAAATCCATTAATCTTTGAGATTCACCTTGCTCCATAGTTCCAGCTCTTTCTAACGCTGATAACCTTTGTAATTCAGCAGCTTGTTGCGCACCACCAATCTGCGCAAGTTGCCCAGCACCTTGTAGTTTAGCCATTCTATCTCTCTCAAACTGTTGTTGAGCATTTTGAAACGCTGCTTCACTACCTCTAGCTTGTAAGTCTGATAATCTTTTACCTAAATTAGCAACTTCTTGAGATTCTATTAACCCCTGCCTTGAACCACCAAAAGCACCCGCTCTTGCGGCTTGTGATCTGATTTCTTGTTGCATTTTTTGGCTATCACTAATAGCGTCTCTTTTTGCTATATCTGTTACTGCTTGTTGGTATGGTGACATATATGCTTGAGCTTGTGGTGTGCCAAATTCTTGTGTGCTTTGTAGGGCAGCTAACCCAGCAGCAGGGTAGTATTGTGATGGCCCCATTGCTTTTGTTTGTTCTAGTGCGCTTCTTTGAGCATCACTCATACCAGCAATTCTTTCTCCTTGATATGGAGTATATCCTCTAGCTGATAATTTTTGAGCTTGTTTTGCTATGTCTTCAGCATAAGGCACAAGAGATTCTGGCATTTGTACTTGGTATGCAGTTTGTGTAGTGTTACCACCACCTCCGCCACCACCGCTTCCACCATAGAAACAGAATGCATCCATGAGCCATCTAATATTTAAAATTTTCCCAAATAAAATCATATTATTTCCTTAACCAACGACAGTCATTTTTATACATTTCTAATACCACTATATCGCCACCATCATCATGCATATTTTCCCATCTAGTTTTTTCTTTAAAACCCAATTTAAGGGCAATATTAACCATTTTTTTATTCACGCTATTAATAATACCAATAAGCAAATTAACATGCAAAACATTAAAAGGAAAGTCAAAAGCAGCATACAGTAACTGTCTTGGTCTTGTCTGAAATCCTTTAATACTCCCAAGATGCACCTGAACGCTTCTCCCAAGAAAGTTGTTGTAGCCGACAACCCATCTAATGTATTTGTTTTTATCCAACCACACCAAAGTTTTAAGGTCTGGAGTGTATTGAACACCTGCTGTTTCATATAAAATCTTCTCCGCTGCTAAACGGTCTTCTTTCCTCCTTGGTAGTATGACCATTTACGCTGGCAAAAACTCCTCCGCATTTATTTCTGGAGCTTGCTCTCTTTGTCCTGTTCTGGCATTTCTTACTTCATCCATCATTGCATAAAGCTGTCTTGCTCCTGCATCGGTAGAGCCATTACCTATACCGCTAACTACGTCTGCTGGTATTACAAATTCACCATCAGATAATGCTACTCGTTGACTAGGATTATCCATCATATTTCCATATATACTATCTGACATCCCATCACCCATACCGTTAACTATACCTACAGTACCACCTTCATTCATTCCTTTAATTGGTATTATTCTTGTTCCAGTCGGTTTACCGCCTCCATAAGGAGTATAGCCAGCAACGTTGTATTTAAGTTGTCTTTCATATCTTGGAGTTCCATCTGAGTTATATCCTATTAGTCTGTCTCTAAACATTCTATTTGATTCACCTGGGGTGTAATCTCGCCCTCCAATTTTACTCATTGGTGTGTAGTCTAAGAAAGGCGTAAACGAACCAGGACTTCCAGCAACTCCCCTTTTAGGAGCTAAATCTTTTAATACATTAGTAGAACCTTGTACTTGTTCACCTGACCCCATTGGTGTACTAGTAATACCAGTAGGACTAGGGGTAGACATGTTAGAGCCTTGGGGTAAAAAGTTTCTATAATCATATTCTACAGAATTAATGCCACTACCCATTGGGTTCATTGCATAATTACTAGCGCCAAGTATACCAGGAGCATACTGCATAATATCTCCTTGGAAAGCACTAGACGGTATTATATCTTGTTGTGTAGTTGTTTCTACTTCTGCTGGCATTGTAGATGCTATACCTGTGGTGTTATCCATAGGTGCTGGTTCTCCTAATCCTAAATCACTTGGGCTAGGTGGAGGAGCTA
>Ga0213860_10000601_pt1 | contig 14440 bp, 22 predicted proteins | sample PICome_3_FD_160118 | JGI IMG/M metagenome (GOLD analysis project Ga0213860, IMG submission 160118) | Coastal seawater microbial communities near Pivers Island, North Carolina, United States - PICO550 | ecosystem: Environmental > Aquatic > Marine > Coastal | place: USA: North Carolina...
ACACATCCTTCATATTTACCTTAGCGTCATACGCCAAAGCAACTGCAAGTTCAACCAACTTCATCTTCTCCTCAAGGCGCAAGACAAGTTCCACGTCAACGATGTTATAGTCGATGAACTTTTGCCAGTCCTTGGTGTAGAACTCCTTGAAGTTCTCAAACTCACTGTGGTCTAACTTACGTTGCCCCAGTTCCACAAATGCAATGTGGTCCAAGCGATAAGATTCTTGGTTAGTATAAGTAAATTTCTTATACAAATCAAGGTAGTCCAGCACATTAATGCCGAACATGTTGTACACAATATTTGTACGACCCTTGATCTCAATCTCCTCCCTGTGGACAATACCCCAGGGGGACATTTGTTTCATATCACGTTCACCAAACAATCGCTCTAGGCGACCGCAGATGTATGGAACGTCATACAGTTCTACATTCCACCCCGTAAGAATATCTGGGAAATTAACAGTCCAATAGTTAAGAAAACAACGGAGCAGATGTTCCTCGCCGTCACATAAGATATATTCAACGTCCTTGCGATCCGTTTTATAGGGTTTCGTTCCCCATACCTTAATTTTTCTGGTGTTATAGTCTTGTACTGTAATGCTAAGAAGAGGTTCCGCGCATTCCTGCACGTTAGGAAAGCCATTTTCACATGCCACTTCGATATCAAGAGATGTAATCTTAAGACTCTTAACGTCAAAGTCCACTTCTTGCGGAAACTCTTGCGAGATGAATTGGTAGAGATATCTGTCATAACCATGTACCTCAAAACCGTCAACATCACGATACTTGTCAACGAATTGCCGTGCTTTACGCACAGATTCAAACTTGACAGGTTTCGCAAAGCGACCATCTAGAGTTTTAAACTCAGTCTGTTTGTCAGTGACGACAAAAAGGGTTGGAGAAAACTTGAACTTACGCTGGATACGCTCAAGAAGACCGCCAGGACCTTCTTCGTAACCCAGGTAGAGCAGGTCATCCCCAACCAACTGGACGTTTGTGTAGAAACTCATTTAGTCACGATGTTGTACTTCTCACGGATCTCGTCCGTGGGTTCTACTATTGTAGCAAGGCTCTCGCTATAAAGCAATACATCGTCATCCCTAGACCACTTAGGCCAAGGTTCTAGCGTTCCGTCATCCCTGATCAGATACGGTTTCTCCAGATGCAACGCTGGTTCTTCCTCCAACGTCTCCATCTTCGCAATCAGTTGCAGTCCCGTCCTCAGGACCACCATCATTGTTTCCATCTTCATCCTCTAATAATGCTTCTGCTTCTGAGAATAGTTTCTCAAGATCAATGTCGTCGTCACATGCACCTGTGATCATGTCTTCATGCTTTTTGAAGTTCTCCTCATAGGTCTCATGTTGAATACCAGAAATGTACTGGTCTCTAATAGAATCTAGAGGATCGTAAGCAGTCAATACATGAGACCCAGGTAGATAAAAATCTCTATCCTTACTCAAAGGTGCCCAAGGAAACCAAGCAAGTTGGTATCCTTTATTTTCACCAGTGTCAATCATCTCAGAATCACTGATGATATCCAAACGGAAAGGTTTATGGAGATGATACCCCATTGGTTCTTTTGTGTCTGGATTTACAATCTCTTGAACCTGGCAAATAACTTCTTCACCAGACTTCAACAACAAAAGTTTTACACTCATTCTACAGTGCCACCCATCTTGCGTACATTCTCAACGTATGTATCACGCAAACTAGGAACAGGTTCAAGGATGCTAACAACCATGTTATGGTTGACTGGAATTTGGGTCTCTGGTGACAGAGGACACCAAGGTTGATAGTGCACCTTGACTTCTGGATCTTCCACGATACCTGTACCATCCAACTCAGGACTGCTGTAGGTAACCTTGTATGGATAGTTCAGGATGTATGCCTGACGTGCACCGCTCTCCTTGTCAACTGCTTCCTGTACATCAGCAAGAATATTGTCACCATTGAACATGATAACAACTTTTACTCGGTCAGAATTGATAATCATCGATTTTCAGCTTTACTAAAATTATAAAAGAGGGTGACATTACTGTCAACCCTCATTATAGCACGTTCAGAGGAAGTCTTTACGTGCGTGGTGCTCAGGGACATGTTTGTTGAGTGTCACTGAGAGCAGTCCATCCTCAAAGGTAACATCAGTAACCTTCCAGTCTTCAGTAATCGTCCAAGACCTGGTGAAGCTGCGTTGTGCCATACCCTTATGAGTATACTTCACGTTGGTTTCTTTGTCCTCTTTCTGCCCTTCGACAAACAACTTGCCATACTCAGTATATACAAACACCTCAGACTTCTTGAATCCCGCAAGAGCGATCTCTAGACGTGTTTCTACATTACTGACCTGAGCAACGTTGTAGGGTGGATAGTTTTGTGTGGTTGAATGTAGAGAATTAATTCTGTCAAACCAGTCTTCCGCCCCAATGCTGTTGCTTGTGACTTTATCCATCAGCTCTCCGAGACTGGAGGCTGTCCAGCGTTGTACTTCCATGTGGTTCTCCTTAAATAAGCGAGTAACGTTGTGTGGACCCTGTTCGGCATCCACTACTATTTAACCATGAACAGAAAAAAAGAGGAAGGGTAAAAACCCAACCTCTTTATACGGTGTTCCGACTTGTAGAGTGCCGCACGAATGGCACGATCTATTTATTCTTTCTTCTTACCGATATTGTACTTGCTCTCAAGTGTCCATTCACCCTTTTCTTTGTAAGAGAGGACCTTGATTTGACTAAGTGGTGCTACGTCAGCAATACTTTCCTTTGCTGCAATACCTACCAGACCCCAGTCACTAAGCAGTTGTACGATTCTGTTACGGCGTTGAACATCGTTCTGAGAAAGGTTTGCCTTCTTACCATCCAGAGCGAACAGTTCTTTGAAATGAACAATGTAGTAACGACCTTGCTTATGCAGAATGTGGCAAGATTGATACAGTTTTCTTTCCTTACGCGATGCAACACCAATACGTGTCAGTGTCTCTCTCACTTTCAAGAAATCATCAGGTTCCTTGAGACTGACTTCGACCATACTGTCGGAAGTCCAGGTAACCTCTTCAGAGATCGCAGTCATCTTTTGCCTCCCATGTCATGTGTTTTACGTAGAAATTCAAGTTGAGATTTGGTGAGAAGAGTTAATGCGATCTTCGCTTTTTCGTTACTATAACCATAGTGTTTTTTGACCAGATCCAAGTCTTCGACTTGTTCTTTCTTCAACCAAGGAGAAAAACGTTTTCGTTTTCTCAATGTATTTAGATAAAAAGAATATTGCATATCCTTATCTAGGTTTGGATGCTTGTTCATCTCATTGGCAAACAAGATGGCATCGATGTGACCAGACATACATCTGTTAATAATATAAGGAGGATACTTCTTAACAGAATCAGGATCTTCTTCTAGTAAGTTTACCTTCGTGTGGTTAATAGAATTCAACCAATCTTTCAATTCCAATGCCTAATCACTCCTGCAATAATAAAACAATTAGTAAGTAGATAAGAAAAAAATATAGCAGTGCGTATGCGAGCCACTGCGTCTGCCTCTCTGTCATCGCTACCTGCCTTTTCACCTATAGCCTTTGCCCAAATTCTCCAGAGGCGATGCTTACGCCTCTTCCTCATGCTGGAAACACCCTTACAGGTCCAGTTACGCCAGTCTGATTGCTGTTGATTCTGTAGATAGCAACAGATCCAGACTTCAAAGTTACATGCACTTCATCTCCATTGATGATTGCATACTGTGAGTTAGGACAGAAGGTGGCATAGCACCCTCTGCGTGTATGATACAGTTGACAGTAACCGCTAGCGGTTACACGAACCCCCAAGCTTCCCATAATTACAACAAATTAGTTCACGACGTTTTTGCTGGTCCTTCATATATGAACCAGTTGATCTCATTGTGTAAGTGTGCTCGTAATCATACAAACACCACTCGTCAAATCTATGTACAATGTCAGGATGATCATTGTATGAAATCATAACTTGACAAAGACATTTTTCTATCATGTCAGCAAAGCGTTCATGATCAAACTGCTTGTGCATACCACCCTTGTGTCCATACAAAACATCTTTGATATTGTACGGAGGATCTGCGTAGATGAAAGTTGTCTCATCTTCAGCATACATCTCAGAGTAATCCAAGTTAGTAATCTTCCAACCCTTGATTAACTGAGAATAATCCTGAAGTTTCAGGATGCCTCGCATTGAGAAGTTTGAATCTGATGCTTGTGCTGAGAAGGAGGAAGATTCAGTAAGACCACTGAAACTACACTTATTAGCAACGTAAAAAGCAATAGCTCTGTCAGTGTTACTCTTCGTTCTGTCATTGATCACATCCTTTGCTTGCAGAAAAAGACCTCTAGCATTACCACGATCAGGATATCTGGATTTCAATTCTACAAGTTTGCGTTGCAACTCGACAGGATTGTCACGCAACACAACCCAGAAATTGTACAGAGGTTCATACAGATCATTGACCCAGATAGGAGTGCCTTTAGGAAGACGCTTTGTCATTTCCAAGGCGACGCTGCCGCCACCAAGAAACATCTCACGATACTCCTTAATCTCCGTCTCGGGGAGATACTTGAGCAGTTTAGTTAATGCTCTTGATTTGCCCCCTGGATACCTCAGTGGGGTCTTCAAGTTTTTTGTCATCATCAAATGGTTCACGTACAGCAGAAATTACATCAACTACGGACCATACCGCCTCTGCCATTTGACGGTATCCTATACCCACGTACATCTGACCACAGAAAACTGTGACCGTAGCAGCGCCCCAGAACCAGTAGTACCACTGGGTCTTGACTTGATGCTGTGCCATGGATTTGCGTTTCTTGCTCATTTGTACTCACATTCTACCATGAGTTCGGTGAGTGCGGCAAGTAAGTTGATTTCCTGATCTGCCACAAAGGCAGATTGGTATTGGTACTTGGCAATAATCAACACTGCTTGAGGGATGCTACGAGGTGTCAGACTAGTATAAAGACTGTCATAGACAGTACGGAGGATCGCGTTAGGATCATTGTCAAGATTTGATACGATCCACTTTCGGACAGTGGAGAACTCCTTGTCCTTGAGTGCTTTCGTAAGTTCTTCTAGGCGAACCTCACTCAGCGACGCCAGAATGCCAGTGTCGATAGACCCTGACGAGGAGTATCGCTGGAGTTCGTTGAGGACCCTTCTGAAGTCGGGGAAGTGTTTCTGGACGACTTCTGCCACAACTCGGTCAGAGAAGGTGATCTCCTCGCGTTGGAGGATATCTCGGCAACGATCGAAGAAAACTGCTGCAATCTGCTGCTTCTTCCCTCCTTTGATCCCAAAGTCCACCACGGAACATCGCGAGTGCAAGGGTTCAATGATTTTATTTTTGTAGTTGCATGTGAAGATGAATCTACAGTTGCCACTAAACTCCTCAATAGACGCCCGAAGGAGGAGCTGTACGTCGTGGGTTGTGTTATCTGCCTCATCAATGATGATGACTTTGTGTTTAGCAGTTGACGAAAACGAAACGGTCGAAGCAAATTGCTTCGCATTGTTTCGGACGGTATCGAGAAACCGTCCTTCGTCGGATCCGTTGATGACATAATAGTCTACGCCGAGTTCATTACAAAGTGCTTTGGCAACGGTTGTCTTTCCGATGCCTGCTGTTCCACATAAAAGAAGGTTAGGGATTTCACCCTTGTTAACAAAAGATTGGAATACTTTCTTTGTCTCTGCAGGGAGAATGCATTCCTCAATGGTCTTGGGTCGATACTTCTCAACCCAAAGAAATTCATCCTTCATACTTAGAATCAAGTTCGAGTGCGATCAGATACTCCAAGTCTAGAGTATCATGTTTGAAAAGGGAAGCGTTGTGTTGACTAATCACAACGGAGTAACTACCAGGCATGATCTTCAAGTTCTCAACCTTGAAGTTAAAGCAGAATGTAGCATCTGCTGTGCCCACATCAATCGCAAAGTTGTTTGAGGTATCGTTCTTCTTATCACGAACCACAACCTTGACACGCTCACCATCACCCACAACAGACACGTCTTCCACGCTGTAGACGCCTGCTGCCTTAATGATGTTAGAGATATCACTAGCAGAGAGAGTGAAGCAAACGTCCTTTGTAGGCAGTTCTACACGCTTCTCAGGGGGTTGTACGATGGTAGATGGATCAGCAAAGAAGTAGCGAGAGGTATTGCGACCATCGCTAATCTTGACACAACCATCTCTGGAAAAGTCAAACTCAGGATCATCAAACAAAGACAGACCAGAGAGGAACTCACCAAGATCGTAGATAGCAAAATCCTGGGGGAAGTCTTCTTTGACTACAACACGACCCAAGATGTTTTTTTGAATAGAGATTGTAGAAATCTCTTGTCCTTTCTTAAAGCGGATCGATGCATTGATAGAGGAGAAGTTCCTCAGGATGTCAAGAGTGCTTTTAGAAAGTTTCATAGGATTCACGCTTTGCGTTCTTATCATTAAAGTTGAGTAGGAGGACTGCGTAGTGCAGGATCTTCATAATATCACGGCGGGCAGTGCCTTTCTTATCGTAGCGAGAAGCGTACTTCAAAATATTACTACGACAGAATGCCTCACCATCACCGCAGGATTCAATCAAGTCAAGGGTTTGGATACCCTCACTAGAGTAGTGCTGATTGTAAGTAGCACTGATGTATTCTCTCAGTTCTTTGAGGATAGCGTCTTCATTGTATTTGAAATACTCACTGTTGATAGTGATGTCAACGTTACCAGTAGAGGGAGGGTAATATTCCTCCCCCATAGAACCATCTACATTGAATGTCAGAGTGTCGTCGTTCATTGCATCATAAAGTAAAGACCAAGAATTAACCATAGCAGAAAAGGAAATCGTTTACAAGAGATTCTGCTTTGTCAGCACCAAAGGTGCTTTGTAGATAACCACTAACAGGATCTAGGCGCTTCATGTACTTGTCGAAATCACCGTAAGTAGAATGAACAGCAAACCCATTAGGTCGATTACATTCTAACATATCCTTGTAAATGGTCAAGTATTTCTTGAACATGTCAAGGTGTTCGTTAACTTCAGACATGGTGCACTTGGCAACATAGATGTTTTCCGAGAAGTGATTACCTGGTTCAAAGAACCTATAATCACCTTTTGCCTTAGGTAGATCTGGGTGGGAGAAAAGATAGTTCTCTACGGGATGCTGAAAGTCAAATACCAAGATGACTTTCTTCTCAAAGAACCCCATCAAGTCCATTCCAAAACAAGGTAGATTCTGACCAGTCTTAGGATAGATGATGGTGTTGTAGATACTGGACTTTTCATTCCAGATAAGAACTTCACGAGACTTATGGATGTACTTGTTTGAGTACACGTTAGCAGTGAGGGAGGTTCCTTTCTCCTCCCACTCTGCCCAAGTATCTGTGTGTTCTAGATCGGGGAAGGTGTCAAACACCGCTTCCCTGTAATCATCCCACAGCGTCTTCTTCATACGCTTTGTCCTCCACTTCTTCAAAATTTACATCAGCATCAACCTTGTCATACAGTTGCTCGAAGAGAGACTTGGTTTCTTCATCGAAACGATTGATACAAGTTTGGATTGCCTTCTCCTTACTACCAAAGATAGCGTATGCTTGAGCGATGTGAACAAGACGACGAGTGCTGATAATCTCATCGATGCCACCATCAAAGAAGGTCTTACGGATAATGTCTGCCCAGTCAACCAGACGAGCAACGAACTTCTCATCCTTACAGATGCGAGACAGAATCTTCGTCTCGACAGAAGGAGTAGGATAAGACTGCTCAAAGGTGACAGGGAAGCGCTCAAGGAATGCTTCGTTCAGCACGTTGGTGCCGATGAAGCGACCGTCTTCAGAACCCTTACCCTTAGTGTTGGCAGTAGCGAAGATCTGGAAACCTTCTGCAGGATTGACATACTCACCAGTCTTCTTCAGGAAGACACCCTTGCCTTCAAGAATTGATTGCAGGCAGAGGATTTTGTTGCTAGCAAGGTCGATCTCATCGAGAAGAAGCACTGCACCACGTTGGAGTGCTTCGATGACAGGACCGTTGTGCCATACAGTGTTACCGTCCACAAGACGGAAACCACCGATCAGATCATCCTCATCAGTCTCAATAGTAATGTTGACACGGATCAGTTCACGACCCAAGGATGCACATGCTTGCTCAACACCGAAGGTCTTACCGTTGCCAGACAGACCAGTGATGAATGCAGGATAAAAGATCCCAGACTTAATGATCTTCTTCAGATCAGCAAAGTTGCCAAAGGGAACAAACTTACTGTCAATAGCGGGAACGAGATTGTGCTGGACTGCAGGAGCAGCAGCAGGTGCCTCATAGGTCTTCTTCAGGCGCTCAACTACAGTCAGGTCCCAGGTACCACGCTTGACTTTGAAGTTGTCCAACTGACGAGTTACAGTACGATAGTTGACACCTTTGCTACGAGCAAAAGCTTTGACATCAGCAGCGTTGATGCTGTTGCCGTACTCGGATTGGATTTCTTGGATGAAGTCAGACATGTGTGTTTGTTTGGTATGTATATAAGATACTGGAAAACCCGCCTGTGTGGCGGGTCAGTGTGCCAGTTTATCAACTGATTCTGTCGATAAAGGAGGTTAGGACTTTCTTGTTTGTCGCTTTCGACTTCAAGGTTTTCCTCAGAGCAGATCTGATCTGCGACTTTGTTGCACTGTCATGAACGTCAAACTCAGCGTTATCATCCATGTTGTTAGCAGACATAATGTATTGAATGCTCCACCCTGCTGTAGTAGTGATAAAAGTCTTCAACTTCTTCCAGTCAGTGTCTGCTTTGAACCAGTCTGCAGGATCAAGCATGATGCGCTTGTAACGACCCCACTCACCAGAAGACAAGAGACGGATGTTCATGAACTCACACTCAGGAAAACGATCCTTGAGTTGATTCAGGAAGGTAGGTGTCTGATTGTATGAGACACCGAACTCATAGTTCTTACCAGTCTTGCGATCACGCAAGTAGCAGTGGGTGCTAGCACGACGACGAATAAAGGTCATGCCTTCCTGTGTGTAGTGCTTGACTTCTTTCTGATAGCACATAGGTGCACCTTCACCATCGGTCAAAGTAATGCAGTGAACCTTGTCAACTTTGTTACGTGCCTTGAACTCAGGGATGATGTTGTTCATCATCACCATTGCTTCATTGAGGGGAGTGCCACCCAGGGAAAACTCATGAGGGCAACCAATGTAACCCATCACAAGAGTACAAGTGGTGACGAACAGATTCTTGATCTGCTTCTGGTGTACACGATTGTTAGTTCTGCTAGACAGAATATTAACCATGTTGAAACTATCAACACAAAGTTGCCCATGCTTATTGTTAGGGTTCTCAGCATCAAAGCGAACGTAATAATCAGAACGAACATAGTGGTCCGTAAAGATGTAAACATCATATGCAATGTTTACCTTGCGACAGAAAGTAATCAGAGTGATAAGTTGCTTGACTGTGGCAAGTAGAGATGAATGCATGGAACCAGACCAGTCAATGTTAAAAACAAGACCGTGACTTTTACCGTCATTGACGATAGTAACCCGCTTGAAAAGATCTTCATTGTATTTGTAAGTATGGAGTTTGGCAGTATCAAGAACACCAGTGCGGGACACAGAAGCGCGAGCATATGCATCGGCAGACTTCTTCATCTCAAACTCTTTGACCATGTAGTTGACTTCTTTCTTGGTAGAAGTCATGAAGTTGTCAAACATCTCAAGATAATGTGAGATATCCTTGTCCTCATAATACTCTTCAATCACTGCATGGCAGTCTTGATTATCCACAATGATGTTTGCATCTACAGTTCCAGGAAGTTCCAGATAATCGTACTCACGATAAGAAGAACTAGGGTCAATGAGATTCTCAAGTGCCTCATCGAGTGCAGAAGCAGTCTCAACCTTAGGTTCGTCGCGATCAGGATTGCCCATCTTAGGAGCATCTTCTCCCTCATCTTGAGCTTCAGGTTTCTGGTCCTCAGATTGACCTTCAGTCTCTTCTTCTGCTTCCTCTTCAGTCTTCTGATCCTGTGGTTTACCTTCAGTCTCAGAGTTCTGCTGAGGTGGTTGTACTACCTCCTGGCGCTGCTTCTCCTGCTCTTGCTTGCACCACTCATAGAGTTTCTTAGCAAGAGCAAGGCAGTCCTCAAAAGTCTCTAGGGCATCCGCTTCAGTGAGAAACACTTTCTCATCATCAGCAAAGGGGATGTCCTCATAGTTACCAATCTTATACTGAAGGTTGATGCGATCAGCAAGATTCAACTCTTCCAACTCACGATCAGCGATAGCGAAGAAGTCTTCGTCGTTGAGCATTTGGTAACCACGGTAGAAGGTCTTACCAAGACCACCATAGCGACGCTTCATCAGTTTCTCAACACGAATGTCCTCAACGACATTCACAAACTGCATCGGGATCTCACCGAGAAATCCAAAGTCATTAGGAGTGTAAAGAGCATGACCGACCTCATGAGCAATCAGAAGGTCTTGGATCATGTGATTGGTCCTCCACACAGGCAGCGTCAGGACACGGGTCTCTACGTTGAACTGAGCAGTCTCAACGTCGCGATGCTCAACGATCAGGTTCTCGGTGGCAAGGCAGCGAGCAAGGTTTTCCTTGACGGTATGCATGGGTTTCTCTTAACTGCACATAGTATAAGACCCCCGACGCTGGTCAGGGGTCTTCATGTGACACTTTTTAAAGTGGCGCAGAGCTTCTCTACGCGCTCGCATTGCCTGTGGTTTTAGCTTTCTTTTTTGGTTTTTCTTTGAGTGGTGTTGCCAGTTTGGAGTAGTCATGTCGTTCCCTAAACGCTTTGAGTTCAGGAGTGTCTTCCCACTCCCAGGTGTCACCAGATTTTACCACAAGAGTTTGCTTAGTCATAAAAACATTCCTTTATCGCTCATGTACTTGAGAGTTTCTTTTAGTGTACCACGGTGGTCTAGACCAATGGCAACCTGTGGATACTCTGCGTCGTCACCAAATTCTGCTTTGAATTCTTTATGGGTAAAATGAACACCCAATAAGAATTGCTTTACATCTTGATCACATGCTTCAAGAACCATCACTGCTCGTTCAGATTCTTGTCCGCCGTTGCCATACACTAGTGCTTGAATCATTTCCCTTCGTGATCGTATTCAATTACAATTTTTTTGTGATACGTAGTGCGATCAGAGCACTCAATGTAGTGTGCTTTACCGTCTAAAAGATCTTCAATTTTTTCTACTAAATTTTTGACAATATTTAGTTTAGTCTCTTTGTCGCCAGTCATCAGGTTTATCCTGTTTGAACCAATCTACAATTTCATCTGCACCCTCAAACCCCGTTTTATAATTAGATGGGTCGGGGTCTCCTAGTCCCATCTTATTCATAAAATCATCCATGGATCCCTCCTGGATGTCCTGAGATGCTTGGCGGCGTGCTTTATTCAACCAGTCCCTTGCAAGAGTATGTGCCTTGGCAAGTTTCTCTGCCCAGATCATATCCTCTAAAGGAACTTGTTCTTTGTTAGCAATGCAACGGCAGATAGACTCCAAACGAAGTCGATACGCGGTAGAAAGCATATTAATTATGTTTGAGTTTGTCCTTCAAATCCATAACCTTATTGACTTCCTCGACAGCACTAGACATCCTAGAACCTAGGATATGCATGAGGTCTTCATAAATGACTTCGTTGTCAACGTAGTCGTCGAAGTACGTGTCGATTGCTTCTTTAAGGTAGCGATACCTATGCCACTCAGGTGAGTAAGGTTTGTACATGATGAAATGTGTATAAGAATATTTAGCTCTCATACCTAATTGTAGAGAAGTTCTGTTTCTTCTCCACAACCAAAACAGATTCAAATCTATCTTGCATAGCGTCTGGTTTATGGGAGATGACAAATACATTACTGTCCTCAGAGAATGCTCTAAGGATTTTCATGAAGTCATCTGTACCAGATACATCCAGACTGCTGTCAAAGATTTCATCCAAGATAAGAAGATTAGTATTAGCACTGTTCTTCATCTTGGCAATTGTCCTCCAGGTAAACAAGAGGGCAAGGTCAATCCGCATTTTCTCTCCCTCCGAGAAGGAAGCGTATGAAAACTCATCTCTGAATCTGGACTTGATAGTCTCTTCAAAATTCTCATTGAGTTCAAAAGAAACATAGAAGTCCAGTTCTTTGAGATACCTATTAATCAATTGATTCATGATAGGCAGGTATCGTTTAATAATACCTGCCTTCACACCAGTATCTCTCAGCATATTTGTGATGACATCATGATTGTCTCTATCTTTCTTTTTAGAAGAAAGATTTTTCTCAACCTCAATACCATCACGAGCAATCTCTTTTAACTTAGCTTGCTCTCTCTTTAGGTTTGCCCCGCCACCATTTGTTTTTTCGATAGACTCTTCAATTTTTCCAATAGCATCTTGTTTCCATCGAACCTCACGGTTGTTAGATGCAATCTCTTGCTGGAGGTTCTGGATACTTTCAAGTAAATTTTGCTTCGCAGTAACGGACGTAGTGATATCATCAATCTTTGCTTGCAAATCTACAGATGCTTTTTCCAATTCAGAAATACTATCTGTGATAGTTGCTTCCTTGGAAGTTCTAAATTCTTCGGTAATACTTTGCTTACAAGTGGGGCACGTATCATTCTTTTTAAAGAACTTCAGATCGCGCTGAAATGTTTTCTTTTTATCCTTGAATTTAGATTCAAAAACTCGAAGTTTGCCGAGTTCTTCGTCAACTGTAGCATACTGGGTAGCTTGACCCTGTAGCTCAGCGCACAGTTTCATATCAGCATCTACCATCTCTTGCACCTTGACGATTTCATCACGAAGAGATGTGATCTCGCCTTGCCTCTGTGCATTGTTTGCAGCAGATTGTTCTTTAAGGTCCGCAATGAAACGCTGCTGCATCTCAACACGTTCTTTTGCCATGTCAAGTTTATACTCATGATCCCTGATAGAATCTTTGAGTGACTTGACACGATCCTTGAGCAAGGTATTCATGGTAGAGAAGATACGAATATCAAGAAGATCTTCAATAACTTCTCTACGATTGGGTGGGGTAAGTTGCATGAACGGAACGAAGGTGGATGATCCAAGGACCACCACCTGGGTGAAAGACTTATAGTTAAGTTTCAACACCGACTGTTCCAGTGTCTTCTGCTGGTCTTGCACTGATGCCTCTTGATTGAGCATAGTGCCATTGAGGTAGATCTCAAACAAATTAGGTTTGATACCTCGTCGAACAAGATATTCACGAGAACCAATACTGAATTCAATTTCAACCAGCGTGTCCTTTTCGTTTACCGCATTGACTAGTTGTCCTTTGGTAATCTTACGAAAAGGTTTGTTGAATAAAGCAAAGCAGATTGCATCCAGCATAGTGGACTTACCTGCTCCGTTCGATCCAACGATCAGAGTAGACGCACTTGAATCAAGTCTCACCTCAGTAAAAGCATTGCCCGTAGACAAGAAGTTCTTCCAACGGACGGTCTTAAACAGAATCATACGACAAAAATTAATCTTCTCTAGGAGGTACTACGATATCATCTTGAGTGACAATAAAGTATTCTAAACCATGTATCATGCACGCTTGGATCACCTCCTCGCCTGCTACGTCTACTACCGACATTTCTGGAAAATCATCTGCTTCCAGGAGTCCAGCATAGCGTACTGCGTCGTCTTTGTCAACAAAGATATAAACGACTTTCTCGCCATTGTCTCCGTCGGCAGCATACGCTCCCTCATCCTCTTTACCAGCAACAGCGAGAATATACATCAAACTAACTCCAGTGCTTCTACGTACAGGGACTTCAGAATACTCTTAAGGGATGCTTTGTCAGAATGCTCCATGTCATCAACATAGCGCTCAAGGATGGTAAGAGTATCTTCCTTCTCTATATCTATCTCTTCATCGAGACCCTGTTCAAAGGAAGGATCTTCGATGATCTTAATCTCTAGTGCACCAGCGGTATAGAGTTGACTGAGAAAGAAATCAAACTTGCTAGAATCTTTCTTGTTCTCTACAATAATTTTTAGGATCTTCCCTTCGTAGTTGCTGTACTTGAACTTAGATGCTTTGATCTTGTCTTCATCGTAAGCAATCTTTTCATAGATCTCAAATGGATTGAGAATGAATTCTAGATCACCAGTCTCCGTATCAAAGATGTGAAAACCACGAGGATCTTTGTAGTCATTCCAATAGATCTGATAGGGGTTACCTAGGTAGTGGATGTTTCCTCTGGAAGATCTGTGATGGTAGTGACCCGAAAGGACTTTGTTGAACTTCTTATATAATTTGCTCTCCACACCGTGGTCCATGATGTATCCACGATGAGCTTCAAATCCGTTGAGCTCAAGGTGCCCCATCGCGTAGTCGCAAGATGTACTTTTAATAAGTTGATAAGTGGTCTCAGAATTTTCATTGTTGATCCAGGGAATAAA
>Ga0213860_10000603_pt1 | contig 14435 bp, 23 predicted proteins | sample PICome_3_FD_160118 | JGI IMG/M metagenome (GOLD analysis project Ga0213860, IMG submission 160118) | Coastal seawater microbial communities near Pivers Island, North Carolina, United States - PICO550 | ecosystem: Environmental > Aquatic > Marine > Coastal | place: USA: North Carolina...
TGTTACAGAAGATAAGATAATGTTCAAGTCTTGGATTAAAGATGTATCAGAAGCAGTTACAAATAGTAATGCACCATCAGGTGTTCCTGCTGATCAGAGATTAGTTGGAACTGATGCACATAGAAAGTATGTTGAGACTATGGTTCCTGGGAGTGAATGGGGAAAGCAATTTATAAATAAATATAGAAAAAAGTAAGAATTAAAAGATCTTCCAATGGATAAAAATATTTTTGAAGAAGGTCCTCGTAGAGGTCATGCCGCCGGAGATACCAGTCTTGAGCAGCAAGCATCGCAACTTGCTTCTGATATTAAGTATAAGGCAAGACAAAAAATGAAAGGAACTTCTGGGTCTAATATGAGTCCTGGACAAGTTCAGCAACTTTATAGACAACTTCTTAATGCTTCTCCTGCACCTGGTGGTGTAAAAGCAATTGTGAAGAAGAAGTTGTTTGGTGAGCAAGTTGATCTTGGTATTACTCCAGTGTCCGAACATCTTGGGGGTTCTTCATCAGAAATTCTTACTAGAGTTTTTTCTGAGGCAGAAGAAAGGAAATTTGTGATTCGTGTAACGGATAAGGCAACTGGTAACACTTCATATAGAAAAGCAGATCGTTCTAAGATTGCTCAGTTGAGAGCAAATCCAAATATCTCTTCCGTTGAGATTACTGGTCGTAAAGAACCAGATGATGAATATAAAGGTGATCCAAAACCAGCTGGTGGTAAGAAAGCAAAGAAGGATTATGATGGTGACGGAAAAATTGAATCCGGCACTGCAGAGTATATGGGTTCAAGAGATAAAGCCATTAAGAAAGCAATGGCAAAAGAAGAATTCATTTATGAAGCAGGTAAGGAAGATGATAGTGATAAGAAGATTGATGTGATGAAGGGCAAAAATTCTGTAAAAATCAATCCTTCTTTAGGTGAGTCAATTAGAGCAGAACTTGATGCTTTAAAAACACAAAGAGTTGAAGAAGCAATGGCTGCAGCAAAGGCAGCAGGTCCTTCTCCTGAAGAAAAACAGCAAATTATGAATAAGGATAAAATGCTGAAGAAAAAGATTATGATGCAGAGGCAGGCAATGCAAATGCAAAAGCAGGGCAAACTTGCTTTAAATTATAGTGAAGAATCTGAGTGTTCTACAACTAAAGAAGGTGAAGATTGTGCAGTGCATGGAAAGTCTGAATGTCCTCCTAAAAAAATGAAGGATGAAGTTGAAAAAATGGACCCAAGAGAGATTCCAACCAGAATTAATCTTGCCAAGAACAAGTTGAGAGCAATGGGTCTCAAGATGTCTTATGATATGGAAGGTGAAATGACTGAAGGATTATCTATTGATCAGCAGATGAAAATTTCTCAGGACTACAATAGAATGTCTCCTGAAGAAAAGAAGGCAGCAAACAAAAAGGCAATGGGTAGTGTTAAAAAGGTTGCTCTCAAAAAGGACACCAGAACAGATGCTGAAAAAATGACTGCTGCAGTCGGTAAACCTAGAATGGGAAGTAGTGACTGATGCCTGCCGTATCTAAAGCACAGCAAAAGTTTTTCGGAATAGTTCGTGCTATCCAAAAAGGTGAAATGGCACCTACTACTCCTGAGACTGCAAAGGCAGCTGCTGATATGAAAAAGAGTGACGTAAAGAAATTTGCATCAACTAAACATAAAGGTCTTCCCGATAAGAAAGAAGTAAAGGAGGAATCAAATCCCCGTATTCCTAGAAAGAAAGGTCAACCTGCTAATTCTAAAAAGCATTCAGACCTTTACACTGATGAGAATCCAAAAGGAACTATTCATGGTCTTGGATTTAAGGATGTATCAACTGCAAAGGCAAGTGTTGCAAAGATAAAGAAATCAAGTCGTTCTCATGCCCATAAAATTCAGGCAGCAGTTGCCATGGAGCAGAGAGCAAGGGAAATGGGTAAGACTTCGGAAGCAGCAATTTATCGTAAATATATTAATTCTATGAAGAAGAAGACTAAGAAAATGAATGAAGAGACTAAGTATGATAAGTATGATGCTGAGAAGAAGAAGTTTGCCAAGACAGATAACAGAATGAAGTTTGGTAAATTTTATGCCAAAGCAAAGGATGCAAGAGATCGTCTTCGTCCTGGTGAAGTAAAGAAATGGGATAAAGAAAAGGGAAGATACGTATCAAATAAAGAGTAAGTGCCTATATATTGATAGGTAATTGGTATCTATCATGCTTTCATTCCTTCTTCCATTAGCATCAAAAGTTATTTCAGATGCTGTATCAAAGATTCCCGAAAACGAGGAACTTGGAGAAAAACTTATTGAAATTTGTTTACTTATTCTTGGTAAAGCAGTTAAACTTACTAAGACTGAAATGGACGATCAACTTCTTGAAGTAGTTTCAAATGCTATCAAAGTAAGAGAAGCTGAATAATATATAAATATCTGTATAAAGAAATTATAGGGTAAGGGAACATGGCTCTTTGGGGCGATAAAGACTTAGTAACTAGTACAGGAACTATTTCTATAGATTTTGCTAGTAAAACTGTAACTGGTGCTGGAACTTCATTTTCTACTGATTCTGTCAGTCAAGGTGATGTAATTAATATTGGTGCTGGAGCAACCTATGGTTTTGCCGTAGTTAATTCTGTTGCTAGTGACACATCTCTGGAGATTTATTCTACAGATTATATGGTTGCTGGTGTAACAACAGTTCCTGCATTAACTACATTTGAGATTTCTCAGGAACCACTTTATGCGATGGCAGACAGCACATATTCAGCACCTGAAGTTAGAACTAGTGGATTCTCAACAGATAGATTAGAGAGAGTTCTTTATGGTGTTGATCAAAATGAAGTTAGTGTAGCTTCTACAACTGCTTATGCTGTTGGGCATTCTGGATGGGTTGGTATTACATCTTATATTGATACTCATGGTCGTTTGAGAGTTAAGCATGAAGTTCTGGTTGCTGGTGGAATTAACACCACATCTGATAGTGTTGCCGAAGATTTAATTTGATAATATAAAATAGAGTATGAGATTTGATGAATTGAACGAGAGTAATTACTTACTCTTTGCTATAAAATTTTACGATAATCCTCAAGCAGTTACTAAGGATGATTTTGAAGACGATTTAAAGCGTATCAAATACATCAAAAGGTTACTAAAAAGGTATAAGAATACTGGGGAATTAAAAACTCATCTCATACTCAATCATTTGACGGTCTTGTTTAACGTCTTTAATGATGCAGCAGTTCCCTTACTGTTTTATAATTTAGAGCATGAACTATGGCCATATATAAAAAGTTTTTTATTATTTTTAAATAGAATATCAGAATATCCTAAAACTGAGATTACTGAATTGAAAGAAGATGATTATTGTCTGAAACAACTAAAAGAAATCTGATGGACGATAAAAGATTAAGTAATATAATGAATATAATTCGTTCTTTTAATTTGAAGGAAGAGGCACCGACTATGAGTGTTGGTGCTGGTGGTATTGCAGGTATTAAACCTGGAGAAGATCCACCTGTGCATTTGAAGAAGAAAAAAAGACCACCAATTATTGCTAGGGGTTTAATGCCTGGTGCCAGAAAACGTTGGAAAGGTAACGGATAATGTTCGGTCAAGATTCAAAGGTCGCAGTTCTTGAATCTAAATTTAATATCTACGAAGACCTGACTCGTGAGATGATGGTAAAACTAGAAACCGCCGTAGAGAAAATATCAGAAGGTAATAATCGTATTGCTCAAATTCTTACTAAGCATGATGAAAGAATTGAGCAGAGTATGAAGACTGATGATCTCATCATCAAAATGATAGATGAGTTGAAAGAATCGGAAGAGAAGAATAATAAAATTATTCACGAAAGAATTGATAGGTTGCAAGTAGAAATCAAAGCATTCTCCAAGTTTAGATGGCAGGTAGGAGGAGTTTTGGTAGTAGCAGCACTCGTCATAGGTGCCGGTAGTAGAATCGTACCCTTTCTGTTGACTCCAGAACCACAGCAAGTTATAATAGAGAGATAGTAAAAGTCTCTTGTAATGGATCTGGTTGACTCCAAGTATATCGGTCTAGTATCTTCACGTCTCCAGAAATTTAAGAGAGTAAAAGATAATCTATACAACTTCCGATGTCCCATCTGTGGGGACTCACAGAAGAATAAAAACAAGACAAGGGGATACATCTACCAGGTCAAAAATAACACTAATTTCAAGTGCCATAACTGTGGTGCTAGCATGTCTTTCAATAACTTTGTGAAGCATGTAGATCCAACACTTCACAAGCAATATACTCTTGAGAAGTTCAAGGAGGGACATACTGGTAGAAACTTTGTGGTTGAAGCACCGAAACTGGAATTTACCAAACCAGTATTTAAAAAATCTATCAATCTCCCAAAGGCATCAAGTGATCCTGTTGCAAAGGAATATCTGGTAAATCGCAAAATTGATCCTGATAAGTTTTATTTTGCTGATAAGTTCATGGAGTGGACGAATACACAAAAACAAACATTTGACACCATCACTAGAGATGAGAGTCGTATTGTCATACCGATGTACGACAGAGATAAGAATTTGATTGGTTTTCAGGGCAGAGCACTAGGAAAATCATTCACTAAATATATCACCGTGATGATTGATGAGGAGGCACCAAAAATTTATGGACTTGATTCAATTAATGAGAAACTACCAGTCTATGTGGTCGAAGGACCCTTTGACAGCACTTTCGTCAACAATAGTGTGGCTTTGTGTGGCAGTGACGGTGACATTCGTTGTCTTGAAGGAAGCAGTGCTGTTTTTGTTTATGATAATGAGCCCCGCAATAGAGAAATTGTCAATAGAATTGGCAAGTGTATTGAAAGAGGTCAGGAAGTCGTCATCTGGCCAAATGGAATAGATCAAAAAGATATTAATGACATGGTTCTTGCTGGACATGAAGTTATGTCTATGATAAAATTAAATACCTACTCTGGTTTACAAGCAAAGATTAAATTTAACAATTGGAAAAAGATATGAGCAACGGGACAAAAGTTATTAAGAGAAATGGTAATACTGAATCTCTTGATTTGAATAAACTTCATGTAATGGTGGAGGAAGCATGTAAAGATTTGGCAGGTGTTTCTGCTTCTCAGGTTGAGATGCAGTCTGGCATTCAGTTTTATGATGGTATTAGCACTTCTGAAATCCAAGAAATTTTGATTCGTTCTGCAAGTGATTTGATTGATCTTGACCATCCCAACTATCAGTTTGTTGCCGCACGTCTTTTATTGTTTGCACTTCGTAAACAACTTTATGGACGTATGCATGATGTTCCAACTGTAAAGCAGCATGTTGATGAATGCATCAAAAAAGGAGTCTATGATGCAGAGATTGTAGATCTTTATACTGATGAAGAATTTGAAAAACTTCAATCAATGATTGATCATAATCGTGACTATTTGTTTACATATGCTGGATTACGTCAAGTTGTAGATAAATACCTTGTACAGGATCGAAGCAGTGGTGTTCTCTACGAAACACCACAATTTATGTACCTTTTGATTGCGGCAACGATCTTCTCCAAGTATCCTAAAGAGACACGTCTCGATTACGTTAAGAAGTATTATGACGCAATCTCAAAGCACAAAATCAACATTCCCACACCTATCATGGCGGGAGTGCGAACTCCACTTCGACAATATGCTAGCTGTGTTCTTGTTGATGTTGATGACTCCCTCGATAGCATCTTTAGTTCTGATATGGCTATCGGCAGATATGTTGCACAAAGGGCGGGCATCGGTATCAACGCAGGCAGAATCCGTGGCATCAACAGTAAAATCAGAGGCGGAGAAGTTCAACACACAGGTGTTGTACCATTCCTTAAAAAGTTTGAATCAACTGTCAGGTGTTGTACACAAAATGGAATACGAGGTGGCTCAGCGACTGTCCACTTCCCAATCTGGCACCAAGAAATCGAAGATATCCTAGTTCTTAAGAACAATAAAGGAACTGAAGACAATCGCGTAAGAAAACTTGATTATTCTATCCAAATCTCAAAAATCTTTTACGAAAGGTTCATCAAAAACGAAGACATCTCACTCTTCAGCCCTCACGATGTTCCAGGTCTTTATGATGCTTTTGGAACTGAATCATTTGATGATCTCTATGTGGGTTATGAACAAGACGGATCAATTCCACGCAAGACTATCGGAGGTCAAGAACTATTTTTCGACCTCTTGAAAGAAAGAGCAGAAACTGGTAGAATCTATATCATGAATATCGACCACTGCAATTCTCATTCGTCCTTTGTGGACAAAGTTGAGATGAGCAATCTGTGTCAAGAGATCACTCTACCCACCAAACCTTTACAACATATTGATGATGAAACTGGGGAAATTGCTCTGTGTATCCTTAGTGCTATTAACGTTGGTAAAATTAGGGATCTTGAGGATCTTGATGTTCTTTGCGATCTTGCTGTTAGGAGTCTTGATGAACTCATTGATTTTCAAGGATATCCCATCAGAGCAGCAGAGATCGCAACCAGAGCACGTCGTTCGTTAGGTATTGGATTTATTGGACTAGCACATTATATTGCCAAAAATGGAACTGTTTATGATGATCCTGAGACTTGGAAACTAGTTCATAATTTGACGGAAGCATTCCAGTATTACTTAATTCAAGCAACTGTTAACCTTGCAAAAGAAAAAGGTGCGTGTGAATACAGTAATCGTACTAAGTATGGAAATGGAATTCTTCCAATTGATACATACAAGAAGGACGTAGATGAAATTGTGCCGAATGAGCTTCACTATGATTGGGAAGATCTTAGAGCACAAGTTAAGCAGTATGGAGTTAGGAACTCAACACTGTCCGCACAAATGCCTTCGGAGAGCAGTTCCGTTGTGTCAAATGCAACAAATGGAATTGAACCACCTAGAGGATACTTGTCCATTAAGAAAAGTAAGAAAGGACCACTCAAACAGATTGTTCCCCAATATACAACTCTTAAAAACAATTATGATCTCCTTTGGGAAATGAAATCTAATCGTGGTTATATTAACGTTGTTGCAGTAATGCAAAAATTCTTCGATCAGGCAATTTCTGGCAACTGGAGTTATAATCCAGAACATTATCTAAATAATGAAATTCCTGTGTCAGTAATGGCACAAGATCTTCTGACAACATATAAGTATGGTTGGAAAACCAGTTACTATCAAAATACATATGACATCAAGACCGATGAAGTAGAAGAATCTACAGAATCACTTGATACTTTAATTTCGCAACTAGAACAAGCCGAGGAGGAAGAGTGTGAGTCTTGTAAAATTTAAGACTAATAAAAAAGAACATTCAAAGGTCAATTCAATGACCGTTTTTAATTCCGAAAAAGTGAATACCAAAAAGCAACCAATGTTTTTTGGTAAACCATTGGGTATTCAAAGATATGATTCATACAAATATCCAATTTTTGATAAACTCACAACACAGCAATTGGGATACTTTTGGAGACCCGAAGAGGTATCCCTCCAAAAAGATCGTGCGGACTATCAGACATTACGCCCTGAACAAAAGCACATTTTTACCAGCAATCTTAAATACCAGATCATGCTGGATTCTGTACAAGGGCGTGGTCCTGGGATGGCTTTTATCCCTTACTGCTCACTCCCTGAGTTAGAAGCATGTATGGAAGTCTGGGGGTTCATGGAAATGATCCACAGTCGTTCATACACCCACATCATTAAGAATGTCTATTCAGATCCTTCAGATGTGTTTGATCACATTCTGAATGATGATCGTATCGTAGAACGTGCCATGAGTGTTACTCAGGCATACAATGACTTCATCAATGCTGCCCATCAGTGGGATAACAGTAATGATTGGAAACATGCATTAGAAGAAGTCCCCTACGCACAAGAGGCAAGATATGAACTCAAGCGCAAACTCTTCAGAGCAGTTGCAAATGTTAATATTCTTGAAGGTATTCGCTTTTACGTATCTTTTGCATGTAGTTTTGCTTTTGGCGAACTCAAGCTTATGGAAGGAAGTGCAAAGATCATCTCTCTAATTGCAAGAGATGAGAATCAGCATCTTGCCATCACTCAAAATATTTTGAAGAAGTGGAGAGAAGGTGATGATCCTGAAATGGCACAAATCTTCAAAGAAGAAGAGCAGTGGTTAACCAACACTTTTGAAAATTGTGTTAATCAAGAAAAACTATGGGCAGAATACCTGTTCAAAGATGGATCTATGATTGGTCTTAATGACAAACTGTTACAACAGTATGTTGAATGGATTGCCAATCGTAGGATGAAGGCAATCGGACTTAAACCAATCTATGACATTCCTGCAAAGAATAATCCACTTCCTTGGACAGAGCACTGGATTTCTTCCAAAGGTCTTCAGGTTGCTCCACAAGAAACCGAAGTTGAATCCTATATTGTCGGAGGAATCAAGCAAGACGTTACTGAAAACACCTTCGCAGGATTTAGTCTCTGATTCATATGCAGCATATCGGGAGGCAGCTAAATCAGATGCCTTCCTTTTTGGTGATTATGATGGTTATAAAGCATTTGAAGATTTAGATGAGGAGGGTCATTAAGACCCTCTTTTTTTATAAATATCTTTATATTAGGTAAATAAGTATTAAAAATGAAACCCTTATCGCAATCCGATTACGGAGAACTTAGAGGTCTCTATGAGAGTGTTTATGCTCCTAAGGCAGAAACTATCTTGGAAGGTTTTACTGATGAAGATCTTGACCTCACTGATGAAGAGATTGAAGAACAAGTAGAAGAAGTTTTCCTTGAGTGTATTGAGGAGGGGTATGAGATTGATGAGATTGAAAGAGCAATCTGTGAAGCAGTAGATGTAGAATTAGAAGTTCTTAATGAAGTAACCAGTCCTGCTAAGGTTGCTGTTGCAAGAATGAAAAATAAGGCATCTGCTGCTGGTGGAGAAGGTAGTGGTGATGCTGGTGCTAAGGCAAGAGCAAAACTGAATGTCAGCAGGCAGAAAGTTGGTGGTTCTTCAGAGAAGAAAGCATCCACACTTTCTAGAATCAAGGGTGCCGTAAAGAAAGTAGGAAAGGCAATAGAGGGTGGAGCAGGACTTGCTTCAAGGGCAGTAGGAACGGCACAGAGAGCAGGTAGTGCAGTTAAGAGTGCCGCTAAGAAGGGGTATGAGAGAGGCAGATACGGTGCTGGTGGGAAGTCTTCATCAACTTCTTCAGCATCAGGTGGAGAATCTTCCTCTGGTTCATCTTCTTCTAGTGGAACTTCATCTGCATCAGGTGGTGGTTCATCATCTTCAGGTGGTTCTTCTGACGCACCTAAGAAGCGTAAGGATGGTCTTCTGAAGAGAGGACTCAAGAAGATTGTTAGAGGAATTTCTAAGGGTGTCTCTGCTGCTGCAGGAGCAGTCAAAGCAGGTGCTGACTCTATTACCGACAGAGCAAGAAAAGAAGAACTGGAAGCAACCGGATTGTTCTCTGAGAAAGAGATTGAAGCAATTATGGAAGCAGAAATGAGTGAGGGTTACAAGGAGATTGATGCTAAAAAGCATGGTCGCATGTATGACAGATACAAGAAACTGAGATCTGCTGCTATCAAGGATGCTCAGGATTCAGGTGAAGCATCTGGAGACAATAGAATGAAGATGGGTAAGATGAGTGCTGCTATTGATAAATCTTCTGAGAATCTGAGAAAGAAGCAAACTAAAGATCAACTCACCGGTAAAGGTTGATACAAAACTTACATAATCTATCAAGAGGGTTGACAACAACCCTCTTTTTTATTAGACTAGGTTTGTCCTGGTTAAAGATAAATAATAGCTCATTGAGATCTATAAGATGAGCTATGAGAATCCTTGGTTATACCTGGAACAACCTTTTGATAGTGATTCTATTGGGGACAACTTTGGTTTTGTTTATAAAATTACCAATCTCCTCAACGGACGATCGTACATTGGAAGAAAGTATTTTTGGTCTTTTAGAACCCCACCAGGAAAGAAACGAAAACAAAAACAAGAGAGTGATTGGAAGCTGTATTACGGATCTTGTCCAGAATTAAAAGAAGATATCAAAAAGATTTCCAATAAAGTTTTTTTTAAGAGAGAGATTCTTTCTTTACATAAGACAAAAGGAACTTGTAACTTTGAGGAAACCAAACAACTATTCTTAAATAATGTCTTATCCGAGGCTCTTGACAACGGAGACCCTGCATATTACAATAGTAATATTCTTGGACGCTATATGCGAAAAGACTATGGTAACTTTGGAAGAAACACTCTCAGTGACACATGACTGGGCAGTTGACAGAATGCACACTCTTTGCGATATGAAGACGCATGATGTGTTAGAGTCAGTTGAGAATGCTCATGCGATTCAATCAGAGTTTGCCGAATGGTTAGACCCTAACGTTGAAGATCATGAAATTTATTCACTTGAATATCTTGGAGAAGATGATTAAGTCATTTATTGGACTTGGAATCCTTGCAGCTGCATTTGTTATTGATGCACCTAAAGAAGAAATTGCATCAAAACCAAACCCCGTTGAGATTCCTGCAGTCAAATTTGAAAAGACTTGGAAGTGTCTTGATTGTTCTCTTGAAGAGCAATATGTTTTGGAGCAACTTCAAAAACAAACAAAGATTTCCGATAGAAATGCACTAGCAACTATCATGGGAAATATCAAACAAGAATCCACATTCAAGTCTAATATCTGTGAGGGTGGTGCAAGAGTGCCTTATGAGTCCTGTACTAAAGGTGGATATGGTTTAATTCAGTGGACTACTGAGACACGATATCTTGGATTAGGTTCTTTCTGTAAAAAGTATGATTGTGATCCAAGTAGTTTAGAAGGTCAGGTTCATTATATGATTAATGAATCACAGTTTCAAAAAGTTCTTCCGGAGTTTGAAGGTAGAGGATATAGTATTAGTCAATACATGAATTCTGCTTATTATTGGTTAGGATGGGGTATTAAGGGTAATAGAGAATATTACTCATATAACTATAGTAAAAAACTATTGTGGGAATGATTAAAAAAGCAATCAAGAAAATCAAAAATATTTTTATTCCTCCTATTGAGTATAGAAATTTTGAGGAAGATGATAAAAACATCGTTGATTACACAAATCTAGAAGCACCTATTCGAGAGTGTGGTCCTAGTCATTTCAGTCATGGTATTAGTCCTTATGGAAATATACCATCTGAAAATAGATATACTGGTGTTCCTGCACCCGTGTATCTAAAAGAAGATGAGTGGTTTGGTCCTGCTCCTGAATATACTGATAATCAAAAAGATTATATGGAAAGGGAAACTGAAATCAAACGTCAAGAGTTTGAAAAAAGTTTCTCTGTTGAACCTGAAGATATTCATCAAAGAATGTATGAGATTGCAACTAAAAATCATAATACAACTTTGCATTTGAATCCTCTTGGTGGTTCTGAGAACTTTCAGGAAAGACCTCGTGGTTGGAACTCTGGTAATGGTTGGGGAACTTTATTTAATGAATAATGATTGGCGTTATAGTGATGAGAGAATGGATGTCCGTACACAAGGATTAAATATTCTATTCAAAAAATTTGGATCTCAAATTTGTTCTGATGGATCACCTAGATATACTAACCAAAGTATTTACGAATGTGTGCACGATTGGGTTTCACAAGGTAATGTAAATACTAATGGTATTGTCAAATATTATGAGGCATATTACGCATGAAAAAATTTATTGCATCTCTGGTTGCTGCGGCAACGGTTGCCCTTCCTGCTTATTCACACGATCATAAGATCACTAAGGGTTATAATACTATGGACTCTATGGGATGTATGTTACTAAGGGAATGTACAGATGGAGTCAAAGAAGTATTCAGTTTACTTGATGTATCTTCTCAGTATCCTAATACTACTGAGTTTACTTTTGTTGCTAACGAGTTCAACAACATGCTCACCTCTCTTAATCGGGTCGGAGTTAGGGTGTTTCTAGCGGATGCTAAGTATTTTCCAATTGGACATCGTGGAGTTTATCATACGGTAGGAAATAACTTTTTCCTGAACAAAAAATACATGAATCGTCCTGGTGTACTAATGTCAGTCATGCGTCATGAAGGATGGCACGCAGCACAAGATTGTATGGCAGGAACTATTGACAATAGTTTGATTGCTATTATTTTGCCTGAAGAAAAGGTTCCTATGATCTGGCGTGTTATGGCAGAACGTACTTATCCGAAAGCAGCAGTCCCTTGGGAAGCAGAAGCAGGATGGGCAGGTAGAACAGAGGGAATGACTAAAGATGCACTTGCTGCTTGTGCTACTGGTAAGATGTGGGAAGTTTATGAACCAACTCCTCTGACAAGAAAATATCTTGTAGAGAATGGATTTATTGATAAATAATACCATTCCATACAGGAAAAACCAGCCAAGAAGAGTTCTGTGAACAACTCTTTGTGTTATAATGGTGAACTCTTTGTTGGATAATAAACTTCTAGTATGTCTAATTTAACCAGAGATGTATTAATCAAAACTATTGTTGCCAAAGAAATGCAAGAGCAGCAATGTTCTGACTACACTCAAAAATTAAAAACTACTTATCATAAATGGGAACATGAATCAAGTAATGTTCTCTGTCAAAAATATAATCAAATTCAACACACTAATATTACAGTTGACCTTCTAGAACCATAAATATTCATGACTAAATTTATCAGATCAATGCTTCCTAAAAAGAAGAATGATAATGGGAGTGATGATGGATTTCATTGGCATGAAGAGGGAATATCTAGTTTGGTTAGATTAATTGTTCTGGGTTGGACTGGTGCAATATTAACTCTTAATTATGTTTCTATTCCTGGTATACCTCAGCAAAAGATCGATCCTACTTTTATCGCCAGTGTTTTTACTGGGACGTTAGCGACTTTTGGCGTGACTCCATCAAAGTCTAATGGTAATGGTAATGGTAATCAACAAAAAACCGTTGCTGAAGTTCCTGTTTCAAAACCAAAAGAAGAGGAGTATAAAAAATGAAGTGGTTTATCGTTACTGTGGGTAGTATTGTTGGTGTTGCTCATATTGGTATTCTGGGACATTTAATTAAACCCCAACAACCAACAGTACAACAACCACCAACATTTAATATTCCTCGTGGTCCATATTCATCTTATAAAATTAGAGCAGGAAAAGATGGATATGAAATTGAATATCGTGCAAATGATCCTAAAGTATTAGAATCTGAAAGATCTCTCAATCTTGATAAAACTAAGAAGGGATTATTTGGTGGTGGATCTGAAAAGAGGGATGAATATCGTCGTGACCAATATACTATGAATGGTACTAAAAATATTGGAGGTGCGACTACAGAAGAGGGAAAGTCTGCAAAAGACGTAGAGTGTTTAATCGCGGACGCTGGAGCACGGTCACAAGGTGCAACAGCAGGAGCAGCAATTAGCACTGGAGTCTTGGTTCCTGCTGTAGTTAATATTCCTTACATAGGATGGTTAGCAGCAGGTTGGGCAAGTCTTTTAGGTAATCAAGTAGGAGAAACTATTGGATCTGAAATTGGTTCTGTTTTCAATGATTGCTAATGAAAATTGAGCATAAGTTTGAATATCAATGGGGTGGTGAAGATACTTGGTATACAAAATCTAAACGTTGGGCAAAAAAACAAAATCCTATTGTTCAACATCTTGCTTTAGGTTTTATTGAATGGTTATGGATCAAATGGATATCTGGTAAAGTTAAAATGGAAATGGTTTCTATTGATAAACAAGCAGAAGAAATAAAAAAACAATGGGAAGAGGAAGAAAAGAAATCTGTTATCAAATCAACACCATCTGAAGTAGAAGGACTAGATATTATTAGTATTTCTATGTTTGATGAATCTGATCCTTCGTCCCCTAAATGATATTAATGATGTAACTTGGAGTATTATCTGGTGCATTTTAATACTTCTTTTTGGGGTTTCATATTACATATATACTATTATGAAATTAGCATACGGGGAGTTAGAGGATAAAGACGATGAAAAATAAAGTTAAGGATTTTGTTCCATATTTAATTGTTGCTCAAACTGCCATGTTGTCAATAATTACTATTGCCACAGTTGCTAGTTCTTTATCTACTTCTGCATTTGATTGTAGGATGATTTCACCTAGTAGAGTTATTTGTATTCAAAAATAGGTAACAACTATGCAAAAAGTAATTAACACAATCGCACTTCTTTCAGGACTTGTATCACTTTCGGTTCTTGGTGGTGGATATTATCTTTATGCAAATAAGGATGCAATGATTGAAGATGTTAGAACTAAGGCAACTGAAGAAATTACAAAAGCAATTACTGAAGCACTACCTGGAATGATTGATTTAGCACTGCCAGAATTGCCTAATACGACTGGAGATATTGTTCCAGAATCAAAACAAAATGTACCAAATGTAACAGGTGGTGCAATTCCTTTCTGAAAATAAAATGAGAATTGTTAAATATAATTAGTATGAT
>Ga0213860_10000604_pt1 | contig 14433 bp, 6 predicted proteins | sample PICome_3_FD_160118 | JGI IMG/M metagenome (GOLD analysis project Ga0213860, IMG submission 160118) | Coastal seawater microbial communities near Pivers Island, North Carolina, United States - PICO550 | ecosystem: Environmental > Aquatic > Marine > Coastal | place: USA: North Carolina | collected...
ACAACTACAACATGGTTAATATGAACCACAGTGTAGATTTCTTTTTTTATTTCTATTTGATGAGAATTATTTTTATCAAAATAAATAACATCATTTTGTTTTATTCCAGTTACATCACTACCAGCTGAAACTATAACACCTTCAGTATATCTTATATCTTCACGTTGTTTTTCAGCTAAAAAAAGGCCACCTTTTGTTTCAGAGACACCTTGTTTATTTATTTTAACTATTAAATTTTTACCTATTGCTTTCATCTATTCTAAGATTATTGATTACACAATCGGTTGATAAAATAGTGGTAGCAACAGAAGCTGCATTTTTTAAAGCACTTTTAGTTACAAGTAAAGGATCTATAATCCCTGACTCAATCATATTTACCATATTTCCTGTAACAACATCTAATCCTTCACCTTCAGTTTTAGATGTTTTATAATTAACTATACCAGCATTGTTTAATATTGTCTTAAACGGCGCCTTAACAGCTTTAAGAAGTATGTTTTCACCAGGGGTTAATGTTTTAATTTTTTGAGAAGCATTTAACAATGCAATACCACCACCTGGAACTATACCTTCTTTAATAGCAGCTTTAGTTGCACATATAGCATCTTCCACTCTATCTTTTAATTCTTGTAATTCAACTTCAGAATTAGCACCAACTTTTACAACAGCAACCTTACCTGATAATCTAGCTAATCTAGTTTCTAGTTGTATTATTTCATTAGGATTTTTAGTTGATAATAATTTCTTTTTTATTTCTTCTATTAAACCTTTAACTTCTTCAGACGTTTCACCAACATGAATTATTGTTTCTTGTTGATTACTTATACTTTTTATACATTGACCTAGTTGTTCTGGACCTATTAAATCTATATCATCACCTAAGTCTTCATTTATAATGGTAGCTCCAGTTAATAAAGCTAAATCATTTAATGTTTCTTTTTTGTTAACACCATATATAGGTGCATCAATAACATTAACTTTTATATTACCTTTTATTTTATTCATAGCTAAAGCAGACATAACTTGTTGATCTACATCAGCTATAATAAGTAAAGATTTATTATTTTTTATAACGTATTCAAGTACGTTTTGTATTTTTCTTACATTTTCTATTTCAGACTCTACTAATAAAACCAAAGGATTATCTAATTCAGCAGTTTTTGTAGCTTGATCTGTAATAAAATGTATATTTTTTAATCCTCTATTGTATTGTATACCATCTATTGTTTCAAATCTTGTTTCTGGTAGATCTGAAACTTCCATCATTACAACACCTGTTTGGTTAACTGATCTAAATGCGTCAGCTATAATTTTACCAAGAATAGGATCATTGTTTGTAGATATTGTAGCAACTTGATCAATCATATCGTCTTTGACTGGAGTTGATATATTATCTAAATAATCTATAACAGCGCTAACAGCTTTATTAATACCTTTTTTTATTTCTCTAGAGTTTTCTTTATTCATAACTCTATAAGCCTCTTCTAATATAGCGTGAGCTAAAACAGTTGCTGTTGTTGTTCCATCACCAGCTTCACTAACTGTTTTTTTAGCAGCTTCTTTTAATAACGTTGCACCCATATTTTCAACTGGATCTAACAATGTTATTGATTCCGCTACTGTTACACCGTCTTTGGTAATAATTGGTTTGCCAGTTGTATCCTCTAGAATAACACACTTACCGCTAGCTCCTAACGTGGAGCTAACAGCTTGTGTAAGTTTCGTAATACCAGCAAACACATTGTTTTTAGCATCCGAACCAAAGTTCAGATTTTTTACAATTGCATTTGACATAATTTAATTTAATTTAATTTGATTTAGTATTATTTGAATGTTTTGACAACTTTAGGTCCTTTAATAAAGTCCACTTTCTTTTGATAGTGATCAACACTACCATCGATAGCAGCCTCAGCTGATTCTAAAGTTTCACGTCTAGTTACATCGAACCATCTGTCGCAACATTCGTCTTCGTTACAATCACAGCTGGGGTCTTTGTACTCGGTTTGAAAATAACCATTAGGTAACTGAACTATTCTCCAGTTTTTCTTTTCAGCTAAGTGCTTCCAAGCTTTAATAGTTTCTTCTGAAATTTGTGGTGTTTTGGGTTGACCCATTGAAGAGGTCAACGAATAAAAATAAGTCATCGTTTTTTGGTTTTAATTGGTTAAACATTATTTTGGTTTATATCACTACCACAGTGATATAGGTTTAATTATAGTATCACTTGTTTTTTACAAAACTTACACTATTCTTCTGATTCAACAGGCGGAATTGGTGGGTTTTGCCAAGTAAAGTATAAATTTTCGTTTACAGGTGTTATTTGAAGTTTAATATTATTTTCAATAGTTTCAGCCATTGTGGCTACATCTAAAGCGTCTTCAAGCCATCCAATAACTACGTTTTCAAAAGCTTCAGTATCCGCGTAAGGTATAAAAGGATCTCCAGCTGTGTATTGAAAACCTTGAGCACCTATTTGACTCGCTTGATATTGTTGTCCTCCAGACTCTTCTGATCCAGAATAAGTCCAATGTACTGTGTAGATTACGTTATCCTCGCCTTCTGCTTGAATATGTGCATCCATTTGATTAATTATCCATTTGTAAGTAATTGCCATTTTTTATTATTTTAATTTATTAATTATTTGTTTTTTTTTAAGGTTGGCAAGTTTCGTAAGTTACCAAACATTGTAAGTTTGCAGCCGTATCTGTATTAACATTAGATATACTTCGCAGTACCGTACCACTAAAAGATAAACCGTAACCTCCGTTTGTCCCACCACTAACTAAAGTATTTATCACAGTTCCAGCAGATCCACTCCATTTAACTGTAAATACACCATAAGAAGAAGCATTAGACTGTGTACATAAATTTAATTGATAAACACCAGCTGGAAATCCATTAAAATCAATAACATTAGTATAAGTAAATGCTATTTGAGTGTAATTTGTGTAAGCATAAGACATATTTCCTTTAACAGTAAAAGCTGCTTCCTGTGTAGATGTTATATCAGCATTGCTCAATTTAATACCAACATTACCACAAGTACCGTCAGCATAAAATACATTAATAGAACCTGATTTAATATGAAGTAATCCACTAGGTGAATTTGTTCCGATACCGACTTTAGGTGTAGTTCCTTTTGCTACGTAAAATATTTGACTTAACGTACCTCCTCCATTGTATAAACCATCAACAATTTGTAAAGCAGCGTCAGACGCTATATCGCCAACGTGTTTACTTAAATATCCTATACCTAAACCATAGTCTATTGTTACTTTAGCTCTATGTCCTTTGCTACCATCATTAGAGCCAGAAAATTTCCAAACGCTATTTAAATAACCAGAGCCAGGTGATCCTGATCCACTAAAACTTGTAACAGCTGCTACAAGAGGCCAAGGGTTGCCTGTAGCGTATGGTGTATTACCTTCTATAGTCATAAGTGATTTACCTGGTCCATTAGAAGCAGCATGATTTCCATCGTCTTGAAGTTCAAATACGCCTACTTGAGGGTTTGTGCTAAAAATTCTAAAACTTGATGTTTGTATATTACCATTAACACCAACAGTATAACCTCTATTTACTGGATCAGTTACTATTGGGCCGTTTATACTAAGTCTATTATTTGTATTATCCCATTCGAAAGCAGAATCATTTGAAATATTTGTGGCACTTGTCCAAAAAGCGACTCTGCCAGCACTACCAGTTCCCGTAATATCACCTTGTGAGAAACCTGTTGCTGTTAAATCACTTAAGTTACCATTTCTTGTTAAAGTTAATGTTCCACCTGAATACGAAGCCCCTGTTACATAAAAATTATCACCAGTAGGTGCATCTTCCCAAGTTGGAGGCGCGTCGCCTGCTGACGTTAGTACTTGACCAGAAGCTCCATATTTAGTCGCACCATCTATAGCTATAGATCCTGTAGGATTAATTCTTAAAGCTTCATTATTATTAGAAGTTCCATCACTTACAGCAAATATTAAATTACTTTTGTCTCCAGTCCCTCCAACTTGATCTCCATTTCTTGCACGTATAGAAGATTTAACACCTGCGCCTGGAGCAGTTCCATCGCTTCCATAAAACTCTATAACACCTAAAGTTTCGTTTGCAGCTAAAGCTGTATCTTCTGATTTTAATTGTAAAGTTGCATCTGTATTACCATTAATAGTTATTTTACCAGGTGTGTTTACATCAGTTTTTGATACTGTTATTTCGTTTTTAACTTCTAAATCACCATTAAAATAAGATTTAGTAGTTGTAGTATCTCCTCTAGCAGTAACAGTAGCTAACGTATCTGCTTCAGTGTATTCAGGTATATTTAAAACACCATTAGTTAGTGTAGCGGCTCCAGAAGTTCCTGTTGTTGTTAAACTTGTTACAAGACCATCTCCAGTTCCAGCACCTATTGTTGCTCTTACTGCAGCAGCTGTAGTATTTGTGTACAAACTCGTAACACCAGGGTTTGCACCATCTGTTAATACAGCTGGTAAACCAGAATCAGGTGAGTCATTTGTTATAGTTATTTCATTAGCTGTGCTACTAGATATTGATATATCGGAACCATCTACAAAAGTAACTGTACCAGCAGCTGTGCTAGTACTAGTATCATTTAATGTTATTACTTTTCCAGCACTTGTAAGAGTATATGTATTATTAGGTCCAGTAGAATCATCTCTCCAAGCTGGATTACCTGACCCATCTGTTTTCCAAACTTTATCAGCAACAGCACCCGGAGCAGCTACGTAACCAGCAACTGTTTTTGTGTTTGCATTCCAAGTGTTGGTAGCATCAAAAGTAATTTCAGTATTACTATCTCTAGTTATTGTCATGTTACTACCACCAGTTAAGGTTACGTCATCATTGCTACCTGTGCTAGGATCTAAACGTAAAGCTGGATCATCGTTAGTAGCAGGATTACCTGTTTGTACAGCTAAAAAGTCGTATGTTGTGTTATCATTATCAGCCGCTATAGTTAAAGAATTTGTTGCTCTTGTGAAAGTAACATTAGAACCTTCTTTAAATACCATAGTGTCTTGTGCTGTTCCATCTGCTGATAAAACTAAATTATAATTAGCAGCAACACTTCCGTCGGCAGCACCAGCTAAATCATATGTTGTGTTTGTTGTTGTGTCTGGCGATGTCAATGTCATTACAAAGTTACCAGTTGTAGGTTCTGTTAAAACTGTACCTAAAGGTCCTGTCGCAGTTACAAATTGTATTGTTTCTCCACTATCAACTACACTTGAAGCTGGATTTGTCGCATTGTCTTTTATAGTCCAATTATATGTTCCACCGCTTGACCAAGGCACGTTAACAACCATTTTTCTATCAGCAGCAGTAGAATTATTATCAAGTTGAACCGCATAATATCTTCCAGAATCAGTTGATAAATTATTAGTTGCTGAACTAGCAGCAGTTGTATCTATATCTGCTGAAAATACAAAATTAGACACACTTAAACCTGCGCCTGCTGTATACGTATTTTGAGTATTTGTATCAGGTGAGGTAAGTGTCATTATATAAGGATCACTTGTACTACCTGCACCTGTAAGTGCCGTGTCTAATGCTCCTGTTGCTGTAACAAACTTTAAATACTTTAAATTATTAACCGTTTTATCATCATCGTTTGAATCTCTTACAGTCCAAGTTGTATTTTCTTGCGTATTTGTAGCTGCAATAGTAAAATTGTTTGCATCAGTATATGTAAAAGTTATGTTAGCACCTTTAACTATTTTTATATCTTGTGTTCCACTTCCAGCACCACTTAAAACTTTTCTTAATATTATATCGTTTGAAGATTGTTGCCAAGAGTTTGTATATATGTTTTGTGTATTTGTTGTATAACTAGGAACATCCCAAGTGTTATCTTTACTTAAAAACCTTGTATTAGTATCAGATGTTCCGTCTTGTGCACTTAGATCAGCTGTAACGGTTACAGCACCTGTTGTTGCAGCATTAGGTGTTAAATTAATAAAAGTACCATCAGTTGTTGTTAAACTAGTTACACCTGAGTTTGTAGCAGGTACTCTAGTCCAAGCGGTTCCATCGTAAACAGCCCAATCACCTAAATTCCATGTACTAGGTGGGTTTGTTCCACCATTGGGGTACGCAGTTCCAGCGACATCACATATCCATAAAAACCCTGCACCTTTATTAGCACCCTGTGTTAAATCTGGATTACCACCACCTCCACCTGAAGCATCCCAAGTTCCTTTAAACTGTAGACCAGTAGGTATTGATCCCCAAGATCCATCACCTTTTAAATATGTTGTAGCTGTTCCACCCGCGGGTACGTAACCTATATTACTACCACCATCATATTCAAACGATGTTAATGTTAATTCTCTATTTGCTATGCTTTCTGAAAGTGGTGCACCTGTTGATGTTCCCGTAGCTAAAGTAACTCCAGTTACACCGGTGTCTGTACCAGTTAAAGTTATTGTATTTCCTGTTTGTGAAGCTGCAACACTTCCAGAACCTAATATTAAAACAGTTCCACCACTATCACTTAATAATACACCAGAGTCAGTGTTGTCTGATCCAGTACCTGTAATAGTTTGAACAGTTTGCGTATCTGTCCAAGGTACGTTGACATACATTTGATCTGAGTCAAGCTCCACAGGATAGTTTTTAGCATTTTCTGTATACCCAATTTTAACACCACCTAAATCTGTAGCTGTAGCAACTGGTAATGTATAAGTTGTATCAGTCCAAGGAACATTAACAAACATTTTTTCACTACTAAGTTCTACAGGATAGTTTTTAGCATTTTCTACATAACCTATTTGCACACCACCTCTTGTACCATCAGCAGCTAAAGGTAATGAGTAAACTGTATCTGTCCAAGGTACATTTACATAAGCTTGTTCATTATCTAATTCTAATGGATAATTTTTACCTGCTTCTGTATAACCTATTTTTATACCACCAAGCGCTACGGTTGTAGCAACTGGTAAAACATATGGTGCTGGTATAGTTGGAAAAGTAACTAAATTACCTAAACCATTTATATATTGAGCAGCTGTACCCGCGCCTGTAACTGTTAAAGTACCAGACTGAGTTATAGGAGAATTAGCTACTGTAAATGCAGCTGGCATTGATAAACCAACACTTGTTACACCTTGTGCCGCAACATTAACCCATTGTGTTCCTGTGGCAGTTGAACTAAGTATTTGACCAGACGTTCCTGGTTGATTACTTGAATCATAATATCCACCTGCAACTTTTAAACTATTAGATATAACAATAGAGTTAGTTGTTGTATTACCTATATTCGTAACTTGTTGCAAATTTTGCGCTGCACCTTGAGCTGCAACTAAATCAAGCAATGACCCAACTGTAAAACTAACTGTAGGATTTCCAACAACTGGATCCTGCGCGTTTTCATCATAAGTTACAGTACCTATAAGTAAATCCTCTCGTTTAGGTGTATTTAATGGGTATGAATATATTATTGCCATATTATTTATTTTCTAATTCTTTTACTCTAGCTTCTAATTCTTGTACTGCCGCTACCAATAGTGGTACTAATTTAGCTTGATCTATACCTTGTGGTATAATACTACCATCTTCATTAACTGCATCTTTTTTTCCTACAATAGCCTCAGGGACTATATTTTGCACTTCATGCGCTATAAATCCGTCTACTGTTTTATTAGGTTCTTCTATAAAATTAAATCTACTTGGTTTTAATTGATTAAGTCTAGATATAGAATCACTTATTGGAATGATATTTTCCTTTAATCTATAATCAGAGCTTGTAACATATGAAGTTGCTGAACCAGATGTAGATATTCGTCCTACATAAGATTGACTTGTTCCTGGGTTTTTATGATAAAATTCTATTTGATTAGTTCCAAGTTGGTTACTACCAAACATCATTATATTTGCAGCTGTGTCAGGAACATAAAACATACTATTTCCGCCACTAGCAAAAAAATTACTCGCAGCAAATCGAGCTGTAAACACATTAGTAATAGTTGTTGTAGGTCCAGTATGTAAAGTTGTTTGAGGAGAAGTGTTGTTAATGCCGACATAACCACTACTATTAATGGTTATTGCATTTTGTCCCATATTGTTAATGAAAAAATAATTATTACTAGAATTAAAAGCAAGATAAGCGTATTGAGTACCGTTACTTTGTGAATCTATAAATCTTAAATTAGCATTATTTTCTGAAGTATTATAAATATTTAAAGCATCACCTCCCGCTACTTCTATATTAAGTTTTCCTATTGGATTATTTCCATAAGTTGTCCAAGTTTGTGTGCCAATAGTAACATTACCTACATAATCTATATTAAATATATCAGTACCGCTTGCACTATTGTTGTGATATCTTAAGTGCATACCACCTAAAGCACTTGTAGTTCTCACAGCACCCCAACTAAATCCATAATTATTAGCACTACTTGTAGCGAATGTCATTCCAACAAAGCCTGTGTTATCAACTGTATTATTTGCTGATAATCTTAAATGCGGGTCTGTAAAAGCAGCTGTTGTACCTGCTTTCATCTCTTGCTTTATATCTAATTTTGCATTAGGGTTTGTTTCTCCAATTCCTACGTCTCCGCCTCCTTTAATTTTTATTCTTGAAGTTGAATTTGTTCCAATATCAAAATCATTAGAACCTGTAGTGGTTAAATAACCAGAATTATCTATAACAAAACTGTTACCATCAACGTACATATTAGCGCCACTATCTTGTACTCTAAAACCTGCGTTTGCAACTGTAGGTGCTGTAATTGCTCCTATTGTTGCGTTTTTATATACGTGAAGAGTGTTTCCAGGACTACTTGTCCCGATTCCTACATTTCCAGCGCTATTAATAACCATCCTAGTAGTTCCATTATACCAAAATATACCACCAGGTGAAACTATACTTGCATTTGAACCATTATCACCAACGCCATTTACCCAATAACCACCACCAGCTCGACTATTATTCATTTTAATATGTGAGCCGTTAGAGTCAGCTTCAGCTAAAGTTATTCTTTGGTTATTAGTATTATCAATACCCATACCAACATAACCATTACTCCCAATACGCATTCTTTCTGTGTTATTTGTAAACATTCTCAAATAACCATTTTCTCTGTTTCTTATAGCTGCGTCGACTCCATTAGCTTCAAGACCTATAGACAAACCGTCTGTGGCTGCTGAACCACCATCTGCGTGAGTTATATGAACATAAGCATTAGAACTTGCATCAGACTGATGAACGCTTAAAATATTAGTAGGCGAAGTCGTACCGATTCCTACGTTTCCAGCATAATCTACTCTCATGCGCTCAGCTAATACGTTAGTTCCAGGTGTGCTATTATCTGCATTATTTGTGTAAACTACAAAAGCACCAGAACCTTCTTTTATTGTACTATTAGCATCACCATTTTGACCAACTTCTGCACCTATTCTTACTTGAGGGTATTGATTGTCATTATCATCTTGAAATACAAAATCTATAAATGTTTTTTGTTGACTTAAATCTCCACCCACGTAATTCCACAACCTCTGCACCGTTGTTCCTGTAGCTGTACCACTTGTAGAAGATGATTTATAAACATCTAACGGGTAATCAGGATTTCTTCCAATACCTAATTCTTTATTTGTATTATCCCATCTTAAATCACTACTACCATCAATCACACTGGTTCCTGTCCAAAAGGCAACTTGTGTATCAGCTCCAGTTCCCGTTACAGTTCCACCACCATCATTATCTGTCCACGTGGCTGTTAATGTTCCACCATCCTGCTGTGTAGCTGTTAATGTTTTTGTTGTAGTTCCTGTAACCGCTAAACCTGTTATTTTATCATTATATGCTGCATCCCATAAATTGTCTTTTCTACTTCCTCCACCTGTACCTGTTGCTGGCTTTAAATAAACACCTTCGTTGTACATTAATTTACCATCAGCTAATATAGTCATCGTGGATTGATCACTGGTTATTACAAAAGCATTTGCACTTCCGTAAGATGCTGTATCTTGGTGAAAATAACTTATAGAACCTGATTGAGTTCTGTTAACAACATCACTAAAAGTTATATTTGCTCCAACAGCATTAGTTGATGAATACACTATTAACCCAGTATCAGATGTAATTGTAGTTACACCAGCACTTAATGCTCCACCAACACTAAATGATATTCCAGAGGCTGTAGCTGTGGCACCAGTAAGTGTACCTCCAGATAAAGGTAAATACGGTCCACCAATAACAGTTGAAGCGTCAACCCAAGTTGGCGCTGCATTACCATTTGATTTTAATATCTGTCCAGCTGTACCGTGATTACCATTAAATTGTATAGCTCCAGTGGAGTGAACGTCAAATATCCCGTTTATATTAGATAATGATGCCATTTTAAAGTATAGTTACAACTGGGTTTATAACAGCAGTCGTTTGATGCCCGGCCCCTTGTATTGTTACCGAATAACTCGTAAGATTACCGGGTAATCCAAAGTGTGCCGAAGAAAATGTCCAAGTTTTAGTCGAATTATTAGTATCAATAGCGGGTTGCCATGTTCCAAAAGTATACTGGGTGGCCGTAACCAAATTACCCACGTTGTTTCTTGTTAAATGATAAACAGCTCCTCCTGCATAATCATTATTTCCTGGACTGTATCTGCTTCCTGTTATATTTACCGTAATAGCTCCCTTACAAGTTCCAGTCCCAGCTGAAAATTGAATACTAAATAAATTTACATTTGAATTGTGACTTTTTGAAGCAGAGTGTTGGAAAAACCCATTTACTACTTGGAATTTAGTTGTAGGCAAAGAAGTTCCTATTCCTACGTTACCCGTAGATGTTATACGCAATCTGTCATTAACACCTCCTACATACCATCTTGCATCTCCAGAATTAACAACAGTTTGAAGGCCAGCGCTATCCCAATACATCTGTGATTTTACAGTTCCATTAGCTTGATAAATAATAGCACCGCTTAAATCATTTCTAGTAGAACCAACACTTAATGAAAATGTATTAGCTGATATAGATGTTGGATTTGTTGTTCCAATTCCTAGGTTTCCTCCTTGTGTTAAATAAAGTTTTGTTGCAAAACTTGCATCTCTAACGTGGAAACAAGTACCGCCATCTGCGCCAATATAACCACCACCAACATTACTACTTGACCTAAACAAGCCTAATTGAACAGAACCACCAGCAACAGTTAATCTTGGATAACTATTTGTATCGGAAGTAACAAAAGTATTATTTCCATCGATTACATTTAATTTAGCTGAAGGCGAATTTGTTCCAATTCCTACTCTTTGTGCATTATCGATTGTTATAGCTCTAGTTTTTACACCAGATGTATTATCAGTAAAAAACTCCATTTGACCACCGTGAGCACTATTGTTTGTAACTACAAACCTTATTTCACTTTCAAAACTTTCATCTGTATCGTCATATCTAAAACCAATTTTTCTATAACTTCCATTTCCTATTCCAGTGTTATCTCCTATTCCTGTTAAAATAATACCATCTCCATCAACACCTGTAGATACTTGCAATTTATTGATTAAAGTTCCATTAGATTGAGGCCCAATCCCTACTTCTCCTCCTGATTGAATTATCATTGATAAACTTGAAGCTGCGCTTCCTGTTCCTGAACCGTGAGTGAAAAATCCTAACCCCATTCTATCACCATCAGAACCATTTTGAACTCCAGATATACCAGATGTTCCTGTACCGTGTGCAAAACCAATTCCAGCAGTATAAGTATCATCACCAGTAGTTCCGCCACCTTTAATTAAAATACCATTAGTTGTTTGACCACCAGAACTTGTTGGATCATAATTTCCTGATCCAGAAATGTGCAAGGGTTGAGTAGGTGAAATTTCACGAATACCCACCCTGTTAGTCATAAAATTAATACTCAAAGTATCAGTACTTCTAAATGAATTACCTCTAAATGAAAAAACATCATTTGTACCAACGCCTTCACCAACAGTACAAACCCTACTTGTAGTTTGATTTTCAAATCTTATATTTGCACCATTCGCTTGAGATAATACTAACAAAGCTACTGGATTTGATGTTCCAATACCTATTCGTCCATTAGTAGCCACTGTTAATCTATCTAAACCAGCGTCTAAATCTGTAATTTGGAATTTACCAGTACTACTACTACCTAATTCATATTTTTTACCACTAGCAGCACCTGATTGAATTACAAGACTAGCTGTCGCTGTATTGTCATATAATGTTAGTTGTGTTAATAGTGTTGGTAATGTTGCAGCAGACACATCACCTATAGCCACTTTACCTGTTGTATCTACAACGAAATAATTATTTATATTCGATAAGTTTGCCATACTATTTCTTTAATTCGTCTATTTCAGCTTTTAGTTCTTGTATAGCACCTACTAATAATGGTACTATTTTAGAATAATCAACAGATTGCATTTCTTCTGCATCTTTTTCTCCTACAACTGCTTGAGGTAAAACTTCTTGAAGTTCGTGAGCTATAACTCCATAACTTCTACTTTCATTTACCTTCCATTTAAAGTCATAAACAGGTATTTTAGAAACCATATCTAATCCTGAAAAGTCTTGTAAGTCTTCTTTTAATCTATAATCTGAAGATGTGTTGTAAGCAGTTGAAGTGCCATTAGAGGTTATAGTTCCTACAACAGTACTTGTACCATATAATAAAAAATTCGCAAAACTATGAGTTCCACCATCACTTGCTGCATATATACCTAATGCATTTGAAAATCCACTTGTAGCTGAAGAATTTATTGTTAATTTTCCCCTTTGTGATGTAATTCCAATCAAAACGTTTCCTTCAGATGTTATACGCATTCTTTCTGTAGGCGCTATATCATTTGTAGAATCTCTAGTTAAAAAAACTAAATCTCCTTTTGTGTAACTACCTGTGGAAGTTTGTTTTAAACCTATATAAGCAGGAGAATTTGTTGCACCACCTGTATATCCTAAACCTATTGCATATACAGCTCCTGAAACATTATAACTTGTTGTACCTAACTGTATATAACTATTAGCTGTAGTAAATGATGTTGGAGCGTAAGCTCCACCACCTACATCAATAGTTAATTTACCTGAAGGCAATGTAGTTCCGATTCCAACTTGGCCAGTACTCGTAATACGCATTTTTTCTGAACCATTAGTTGAAAAAAGCATATAATCTCCATTATGCTTGTATGATATAGCCCCTACATAAGAACCAACACCTGTGTTATTTGCATCTGCAAAGTTTAAATCACTTGAATTAGTTGGGCCTGCTGTTATAGCTAATCTTGTGTTTCCGCTATTTGTTCCTACTTGAAAAACATTAGTGTATGCGCCACTAAAAGGATTAGGAATAGCTGTAGTTCCAACTCCTACATGTCCATTACTCTTAATAACAAATCTATATGCACTATTAGTAATATCTCTAATTGCAAAGTAATCATTACTAACACCAGAAACACCCATTCCTAATAAAAATGATTGATTGCTACCAGCAACTCTTCTTAATCTAATACCAGTACTATCAGGGTTATTAGTTACATCATAGGGAGAATAAATATCTAATACTGCTACTGGGTCTCCTACTCCAATTCCTAAATTTCCATTATTAAAATTCATTGTAAGAATATCAGTAGTATAAGATCCATTGGCACCTATAACACCAAAACCTCCTGAATTTACAAATGCTGATAAACCATAAGAACTTCCGTTTCTTTCAATATATAAACCACCAGCTCTATTATTTGATGGTTGGTCAATATGTAATCTTGTTGATGGAGCAGTTGTGTTAATTCCTACGTTTCCTCCATCAAATAAAGCAGCATAATTTGTTGATGCGCCTTCTGCTGTTACCTGTAATCCAATATTTTTTGTTGCACCAGAACCATAAGCACCACCTTGAAACCCCCAGTTTGTTCCAGATGTTGCTGATTGAACAGCTTGTATTGCTCTACCATTTGCCGTGCTGTCAGCTACGGTTAATTTATAAGTAGGCGAAACTGTTCCGATTCCTACTCGACCAGAACTATCAATACGCACTTTTTCTGTCAGATTTGTATAAAATGCAAGAGCATCATTACTCACTGAACCAATTACGACTGTACCTATGTTAGTGTCAAGTAATCCAGTTCTTGTACCATCACTCCATTGTAATTTATAAGCAGGCGAAGCTGTTCCAATTCCTACTTTTCCTCTATCTAAAACTAAATTATTAGCATAGCTAGTACTATCATTTGTTAAATTAAATTTATATTTAACTAATCCAGATGAAACTGCTTGATCTAAATCTAACTTATAACTTGTAGAACCTTGAATATATCTCCAACTTTGTAATGTTGTACTACCGCCATTACTAGCACCTGATGCTACAATTGTGGGTATGCTTGAATCATTAGATGCAATATTAATCATACCAAGAGGAGTAGAGGTAGTTCCGATGCCTACTCGGCCTGCAGAAGTAATACGC
>Ga0213860_10000606_pt1 | contig 14398 bp, 14 predicted proteins | sample PICome_3_FD_160118 | JGI IMG/M metagenome (GOLD analysis project Ga0213860, IMG submission 160118) | Coastal seawater microbial communities near Pivers Island, North Carolina, United States - PICO550 | ecosystem: Environmental > Aquatic > Marine > Coastal | place: USA: North Carolina...
ATCACCAGATCCGCATCCGCCAAATGTTGCTGCGCGTAGCGCAAGAACAGATCGTTCGCGTGAAGCGCCAATGACTCCTCGAAGTCCATTCTCAGTAACTGCTGATTGCGACTCAGTACCCGCAACTTCACGATGGTATCGGCGGCACAGGGCATCACGTTCCAACGCACCCCTGCAGACTCAACGCACGCCCTGAGCGCACGCGCATGCTCATCGTCGCCGCAAAGTCCGACGAGGGAGACTGCCACGCCCAGCTCGGCGAGATTCACCGCCACGTTGCCCGCCCCGCCCGCGCGGTCCTCGAGCTCGGTGACATTGACTACCGGGACCGGCGCCTCGGGACTCACCCGCCGGCTGGCACCGCTCCAGAAGCGATCGAGCATGACGTCTCCGATAACGGTGACGTTGGCTTGAGTCATATCCGGGAGCGCAGACATAAAGGCCTCATTACGATGAACAACAATTTCTTAGCACGCCAATCATTCGAGTCAGGCCACACTATTGGTCCGAGGGGCATTGACGGGGTCAAGCTCGGGCATGGGCTTGAGATCTCGGTCCAATGCGATCAGTAATGCGAGGGTCAGGAACAGGATATTGCCGTTGAAATAGGAGTAAAACGATACCGAACTATTGAGAGGGAACAATGCCAATATGACCACCAACGACGTGAGCGCCACCTCAGGTCGGCCATCGAATAAACGCCTCCCCAGAAACAAAAAGAATAAGCCGTATCCCACCAATCCCGGGACACCGGTATCAACCGCCACTTCCAATGCGTACATATGGGGGTGCCATCGTTCTGACACTGGCAAGACTTCGATGCTCTCCATGGACACAACCATCGATCCCCAGCCGCGAATGCCTACACCGTTAATCCAATGTTCAGTAAAGCCCGACCACGCTGACTCCCAAATCACCGGCAAGTAATCAAACGCCTTGTAGGCATCGGAAGCGGCCTGACCCGCCACCGACTGACTAAAGGTGTCGCTGAGCATCACGCCCATCAGCACCGCCAAAGAGAAAGAGAACAGTAAGGAAAGCAACCAGGATGTGACCGCGGCGTCTGATTCAAGTCGCCGTAAAATGAAGGCGTACCCCGCAAGCGCGACCAGTGCATGCACCATCGACGCCTCGTTGCCACTCATCACAATGGCTGCGAATAAGGGTAATGCGAGCACGCTGTTTAGTACTCCCGACCCGGTGCGCCGTAACGCCTCGAGGTAAAACGGGGAGAGAATCGCCAGCGTCGCGCCGTAACCCATCCGCAGGCTACCGGTGACCAAGGCTTGACCTGAGTCCAATTCGATCAGCGGGTTACCAAACACGCTGTAGCCGGTGAGCAACTGCACTAGACCGTCAACCACCCACAGCATCATGACGGCGCCAACCAACGACATTAAGCGATGGCTTTCCTCTCGATCGATCTTGATCTGCAACAGCACCCAGACAGCGAAACCATATGCGAGAAACCTCACCGCCCCGGATAATGAGCGTTCGAAATTGATTGCATCAAACAATGAAAAAACGGCGGGCAATAAAAAACACGCCAACACTACCCAGAACTTACGAACGCCATCCGTCTCGAGAAAACCTCGGGGACCGCGAGCAAAAACCACCAGCCCAGCTAGTGACATCAACCAAATGATTTGTCGTGTCGCCGATGACAGCGACAGGGTAAAAAACAGAAAAACCCAAATGATCGAAGGTGAAAGATCTGACAATCGCTGCATTGCTGTCACCGCCTACTCAATTGGTAGACGCAACTCGTTACCCGTGTGGCTTGAGTGTATTGATTCGCCGTACCCCACACCAGCCAGTGTGAATACTACAGACCGAGTTATTCTCAGGAGTGCTGTTGGCCGCCTAATTCCAGAGAACGGCAACTTATAGGTTATCAGCCACTTCTCCCAGTGAGCTCACCGTGACGCTATCCGCTAAAACCTCTGCTAGCCCTGCGGAAGTGACATAGAAAAGCCGCCCCACACCTGCTGCCTTTCCCGCCTCAATATCCGAACGCTTGTCACCCACCAACAACGAATCCGTCAGATCAATCTGATGCTCCCGCGCAGCGCGAAGAATCATCCCCGGCGCAGGCTTACGACACTCACACTGCACCAAGTAGTCACCAAGGGCATCCGTGGGATGATGAGGGCAGTGATAGAAAGCAGTAATCGTTATGCCCAGTTGTTCCTCTAGGTCATGTGCGATGCACTCATTCAATTTCTCGAGATCAGCTTCGTCGTAAAAACCGCGTCCGATACCCGATTGATTGGAGATCACAATCAGCTGGTACCCTGCCTCTTGGAGCTTGAGCAGTGCCTCTGGAACACCCGGGAGAAACTCGAAATCTTCCCATCGACTCACATACCCATGATCAACGTTGATCACGCCATCTCGATCCAGAAAAGCGGCTGCAGCCATAGGTTAGTGCCTGCTCAGTGAGAGCCCCTGCCGGGGCAATCATTAGGCAAGGTCAAGGCCCTGCTCTATCAATGCGCACAGCAAATGGATCACTATGATATGGCACTCCTGGATATGAGCCGTTTCTTGCGCTGGCGCGATCACCGTAATATCGCACCGCGTGCGAAGCGAACCACCGTCACGACCTGCCAGACCGACGACATGACAACCGACGGAACGCGCAGCGTCGCAGGCCGCCAAGATGCTGCCGCTGTTACCTGAGGTAGAGATGCCCAAGAAAACGTCCCCTGGCTGCGCAAGACCCTCCACTTGGCGACTGAATACATGGTCATACCCGTAGTCGTTGGCAATGGCCGTGAGTGCCGACGTATCCGTCGTCAGAGCGATCGCGGCCAGTGGTTTACGATCGGACACGAAGCGCCCGACCAGTTCGGCAGCCATGTGCTGTGCATCGGCGGCCGACCCACCGTTGCCGCAAATCAGGATTTTATTGCCGGCTCCCAGGGCGGCCACAACAACGCCTGCAATGCGCTCAATGTCGTCGGCGCACTGCGCCAATGCTTGAACCGCTGACTGATGCCGGTCGATATAGTCACCAATAAACTGCTGCACGCTCTATCTCCGCCTTGAGCCGCTACATGTGACTCGGGACCGGAATGATATCAGTGATGAGAGTCGCGTCGTCAGCGCTAAACTGTCTCGACAGCACTCAAGGTAAAACTTCTAAGCGAGCTGTCGCGCCAGCCGATCGGCAAAAGGTCGCGCTGTCAGGCCATGAGCCAGCAAACTCAGGCAGAGCCCCGTGCTACAGCGGGCGTCTAGTCTCCTCGAGGCCGGGCACGTAGTGTTACACAACAACTTCAGGTAGGCGGCGGAGACCCTTACCGTGTGTCCTGCAACTCCTTTTCTCCCAGCTCAACCAACAAGTGGGTCACGGCATAATCGGGAATCTCATCAACGGGGATCTCCCGTTGATGTCGAACGAGCATCTCTTCCGAAACCATGCCTTTAGCCCGCAATATCAGTCTTTGCAGCCGATGTTCGATGTCCCGCTCTAAAGCCATTTCGGCGCGATGCCGATCCGCGGCAGGTACCTCGGCACGCTGAATAGCGGCCTTTTTCGCCTCACGAAGCAGCGCCTGGAGCTTGTCGCGCTGCGCCTTAAACTCGCTCCGGCTGCATTGATCGTCGGGCGACTCACGGTCGAAGGGAATCGGGCCGGCCATGGGGATCTCCTCAGGGTCCTGAAGCAGGAATTACGCACAGCGTCGCGGTTCGGTTTTGTCACAAGGGATCGGCGCAGAGTTTGCAGGCGCTCATAACGCAATATTTAACCTATCATTAATTCCACAATACACTGTTTTTATGAGGTTTAATGATGACTATCGAACCGCCTAGGCAAGCCAAGCGGAACCTGAGAAACTCAACCAATACCGATAACAATGAGCGCCTGGCCCATGACTGACGCCTCCCCCGCACATCCGCTAATAAAAAGCCCTCATAAACTCAAACTGGGCGTATTTGGACTCAATGTCAGCAGCGGCTGCTCCATGACCGACCGTCCTGATACGCTGAAGGTCAAGTGGGATGAATCAGTCAAGGCGGCTCAACTGGCAGAAGCCGCGGGTATCGAAGCTGTCATTCCCGTCGCGCGATGGAAAGGCATGGGCGGCAAAGTGAACTTCAATCACCGCAACTTTGAGACGTTCACCTGGGCCGCTGGGTTAGCCGCAAAAACCGAAGAAATCGGTGTGTTCGCGACCTTTCATGTACCGACCGTGCACCCTGTACGCGCGGCCAAAGAGGTCGCAACCATTGACCATATTTCTGGTGGCCGCTTTGGCCTCAACATTGTTGCGGGCTGGAATGAACGGGAGATCGCCATGTTCGGGGTCCCGCAAAAGGAACACGACGTGCGTTACGACGTGGCCGATGACTGGATCTCGTTGTGCAAGGAGCTTTGGACCGTCGAGGGCGAGTTTGACTACGAAGGCCCGCATTTCACATCACCCGGATGTTATTCGGAGCCAAAACCCCTGCAGCGCCCCTGGCCGGCATTGATGAGTGCGGGCAATAGCGCCCGTGGTCAGGAATTCGCCGCCGCCCACGCAGATTTCAATTTTGTGGTCGCTCAGGACATGGAAAGCGCTGGCGAAGTGGCCAGCCGGGGGCGTCAACTCGCAAAGGACAAACATCAGCGCGATATGCAAATTTTTGGTCAGGCCTACATCGTGTGTCGCGAGACTGAAAAGGAAGCGCAGGACTTTGTTCGGGAGTACGTCTACGACCGGGGTGACTGGGAAGGCGTGCGCAACCTGCTAGACGTGCTGGTACCTAATTCTCAAAGTGCCCTGGGTGATGGTTGGGAGGCGATGGCCGCGAATCTGATTGCCGGCTACGGCGCCATTCCGCTCGTAGGCACACCAGAGCAGATTGTTGACGGTATGCTGGCGTTTTCAGCCGCGGGACTTGATGGCATCACATTGAGCTGGGTGAACTATGAAGAGGGTCTGACGCAATTTAACGAGACCCTCCTCCCGTTGATGAAGCAAGCGGGCCTGCGCGAGGGCTGACCGCAGGGCGCGCGGCGAAGGATTTCAGATAGCACTGCGGATGGCACGCTACATCGCAACAGTAAAGGATCAACATGAAGACCATTAAGGGTATGTCTATTCTTGTCACTGGCGGCGGCTCGGGTATCGGTACCGACTGCGCACGTCGGCTCTGCGCGCAAGGCGCCCGGGTCACCATCAGCGGCCGACGATTGGAGAAATTGCAAGCGGTGCAAGCGGAACTGGGAGATAACTGCCACATCGTTCAAGGCGATGTCACTGCTCAAGCCGACCGTGAAGCCATGCTAGCCGAAGCCCTAAGACATGGTGACGACAAGCTGGATGCCTTGGTGAATAACGCGGCCAATATGTATCGCCAACCCGTCGACGGTTACACCGAGGCATTTCTGAAAGAGGCTTTCGATACGAATGTTATATCGGCGATGATGCTGTCGAGTATGGCGGTTCCCCATCTGGAGAAGACACAGGGCTCGATCGTCTTCATCGGCTCCACACACACCCGTCGCGCCTTCCCTGGCGCGTCGCCCTACGCCACCACCAAGGCCGCGCTAGAGGGCTTAACCAAGGTAATGGCTGCGGAGTTGGGTCCAAAGCAGATCCGGACCGGTTGTATTCTGCCGGGCGCCGTGTCCACAGAGCTGAATCTTCGAGCGGGCCTATTTACCGCAGAGGAAGCGAAAGACCGATATGACGCGGTCGCAGGCCTTCACGCGCTAGGCAGGATTGGTACGGGAACAGAAATCGCCGAGGGCGTGGAATATCTGATCTGCGCAGAATGGGTGACAGGTGTGGCATTGGAAATCGATGGCGGCATCGGCTTGGGCGCATCGAATTTTTGATTCAACAGCCTGCACTCACTCTTGAGACAAGACCCAATGAGAAAAACCCTGCTTGGCATCGCGCCGCTCCTGCTTGTTAGCTGCGACATTGGCAAGCTCATTCTCGAGACAGATGAATGGACACCGCCACCAGAGCCCGCAGCGATCGCCTCGCCGCTGCCGCGGGAGGCGTGTGACCACAGCACCCCGGAGCGACGCGCACTGTTTGGCGACCTGCATCTGCACACCGCGCTCTCTATGGACGCCTACGCTTTGGGCACCCGCACCTCGCCCGATGACGCCTATGCTTTCGCACGAGGCCGCCCTATTCCCGTCTACGGAGGCTCAGGAGGCGAAACGGGCAAGACGATACACATCGACCGTCCACTCGATTTTGCTGCCGTGACGGACCACGCAGAATGGATGGCTGAAGTCTCCCTCTGCACCGATCCCGATTCACCGTCCTTCGGCGGCACCGGCTGCGCGATCTACCGAGGAGAGGAAGAGTCACTACTAGCGACGCTTCTGGGAGCAAAGGGATTCAGAGCACGCATTGCAGGGCTTGTTGAAATTGGCGGCAGGCGGGATGACGTCTGCGGCAAAGATCAAGCACTGTGCCGCGAAGCACTCAAAAGTGTCTGGGGTTCAGTGCAAGCGGCCGCAGAACGCTGGTATGACCGCTCATCCGACTGTGAATTCACCACCTTCAATGCCTGGGAATACAGTCGTTCTCCGCAATCGACGAAGATTCATCGCAATATTATTTTGCGCAATGAGATCACGCCTGAGCTACCGATTTCAGCGCTTGAGACGCCGAGCGAGATGGATATGCGCCGTCAGCTCCTGGAACAATGTAACGATTCGGGCTCTGGATGCGACGCTATCGCGATTCCACACAACCCGAATCTGTCCAACGGCCAGCTATTTCGCGCCGAATATGCAGACCTGCCAACGGCCGCACAAAAAGAGGAAGCCGCCATCAGGGCGCGACTCGAGCCCGTCGTCGAAATGATGCAGATCAAAGGTGAGAGCGAATGTCGGAACGGCATGTACGGGGTTGTCGGCGCAGAAGACGAACTCTGCAATTTTGAAAAAATCCGGGATTTCGGGCAGCCCGGCCTGACTGACTGCGGTGAAGGTCGCGGGAAAGGCGCCCAAGCAGGCAAAGGCTGCACTAGCCGCAACGATTATGTTCGTTACGCGTTAATCGACGGCCTACGAGAGAAGGCTCGACTCGGCGTGAATCCCTATCAATTTGGCTTTATTGGCAGCACAGACGCCCATACATCCGCCCCCGGGGCAGTGAGCGAGTACCAACAGCCCCATAAGTACGGCGCAACCCTGAAACAAAGCCTGACGGTAAATGACAAGCCGCGCTCGGTCGCCTTTCAGAACCCGGGCGGCATCGCGGGGGTGTGGGCCGAGGAGAATACACGAGATGCCATTTTTGATGCCCTAAAACGACGCGAGACCTTCGCCACCAGCGGTCCCCGCATTGCACCGCGTTTTTTTGCCGGCTGGGACATACCGGAATCACTGTGTAGCAGCGAGCGATTGGCCGAGGAGGGTTACAGGCTGGGCGTACCCATGGGTGGCGTGCTGAGTCATGGTGAGACAAACCAAAAGAGCCCTCGCTTCGTGGTGGCCGCCAACGCTGATCCGGGAACGACGGATGAACCGGGTCAACCGTTGCAACGCCTGCAAATCATTAAGGGATGGGTCGGAGAGGATGGGAGCTTCCACCAGCAGGTTGTCGATATTGCTGGGGATGCCAACAACGGCGCATCAGTTGACCCGATGAGTTGCGCAACAAGGGGGCCAGGTTTTGCCTCGCTCTGTGGCGTTTGGACAGACCCTGACTTTAATGCCAGCCAAGATGCCGTCTACTACGCACGGGCTGTCGAAAACCCCAGCTGCCGGTGGTCGACCCGGCAGTGCCTGCTAATGCCCGAGGCTGAGCGTCCGGATGGCTGCAGCAATCCACGCATCCCCCGCACAATTCAGGAGCGCGCGTGGACAGCCCCAATCTGGTATGACGCGAACCAGGCTGCACGGGCGTTAGCGGCTGACACCTGATGCGCTGTAGTCGCTCTCGCTCTCACCTCATCCTTATCGGCCTGCTGTGCACCCTCATTGGTTGCGCGGCTGGCACGGGGGGAACGGCTCAGGACAGCCCGGACTGCAAAGTCGTGACCAACGGGGATGGCTCGGTTAGAGAAGTGATCTGTCGATAACGACGGTCTGCCACCTAGTACCGCGCACCCGCGGAAAACCGTCGCTGCTCACCCTTCACTTTGTGAGCCCTCGCGTGGTTATATAGCCCTACGCGATTCGGGGGAAACGCCATGCAACTGTCATCTGAAATGTTTTTTAGCCTGTTTGCCGTGTTGATGGTCGTCGCCACCATCTGGTTTCTTCGGAGCGCAAGCGCCTATAAAAAGTGGGCAAAGAGTCACTATAAAATCGGCGACTCCGACCCGCGCTAACGGCAGCGGTCTGAACGAGTTGCGAGAACTCGCTCCCGCTGTGGCTGGGCGAAACCTCGTCCTTTTTGCTCTCGAACCGCGAGGGTCGGCCATTTAGCTGACACAAAATTTGATCGCTTACAGACTGATTTGGCTGCTCCTCTCTCCCCTACTCCTGCTTTGGTCGGTGCAGCAGACGCTCAAACGCGCAGGAGGCAGTCATTACTTGGGGCAACGATTCGGTCTGTCCCCGATCAGTGCCGAAGAAAGGCCGATTTGGTTCCATGCGGCTTCCGTTGGCGAGCTGCGCTTAATCGCACCGCTAATGGACGCCTCTCTGCATCACCGGGCTTTGCTCACCTGCAACACGCCTGATGCCTATCGCCTGGCTCGTCAACTCTGGGGCGACCGCATAACAACACGGTACTGCCCCCTCGACTTCGTTTGGGCGGTACGGTCACTCATCCGCGCATACCAACCCCGCGTGCTGTTCGTGGCAGAAACCGAGATCTGGCCAGAATTGTATCGACAATGCCAGCAACTGCAGGTTGCCATACATATCGTCAACGGGCGCATCAGCGACAAGACGCTCAACGTGGCATTCCCGGCCAGTGCGTTTATCAGGACAGCACTGGACGCCGTGACCACCGTGTGGGCACGCAGTGATCTCGATCGGCAACGTTTTATCGATATGGGATGTGCCGCTCATAAAGTGACGGTGACCGGCAGCCTCAAAATGGGACGCGTGTCGACGCGCGACATTCCAGAGCACCCCCTTACCGGCAAGCCCTACAGCCTTGCGGTATCGACCCATCGTAATGAAGAGGTGATAGTGGCCAAGGCTTGGCGAGCCTCCGGCGACACTCACCAACTCGTCCTGATACCCAGGCACCCCGAGAGGGGATCCACACTTGCGGCACAGCTCGAAAGCGAAGGTTTCCGCGTGACGCGCCGCAGCCTGACACTGACTCCGCCCGAAGAAACTGACATTTACATCGCCGATACGCTAGGCGAGGTTGATGCTTTTTGCGCCCATGCGGCATTGGTTTTCATGGGCGGCTCGATGGTCCCCCACGGTGGACACAACGTGTTTGAGGCGGCCGCATGGGGCAAACCGATTATCGTCGGCCCCCATACGCACAATTTTGATGATGAGGTCGCGTATCTCCGCGAGCACGGCGCCATTGCGACCGCTGAAACGGAACAGGAGCTGGCCGCACAATGGCGCCTGCTATGCGCAGACAACAATCATCGGGAGCGTCTCACCACGGCCACTGTGGAGGCCTGCGCTGCACTGCCCGATCGAGAGGCCGAATATCTCGCGCTGGTGGCGGATGCCATCAGCCGGCATGCCTCTAGTTAGAACGCCACACCTCGATCCTGCCACCCTGAAGCTTGGGCGCATGCCCTGCAGACACCGACGCTTTTACTCCCCCTGGTCATAGCCCTGACGCAGGCGCGCCCAACCCGCATCGAGAAATGCATCCGACGTAGACAGCTTGTCGAGCGAACGCCGCAGGCGTCGAAGATTGCCCATTTTCCAGTCAGCACTCTTGGATCTGCCAACCCGGCGGCCTTTATCAAAGTCGATCAGGTGAGGACCTTTCGGGCCGAGCAAAATGTTGCTCGCATTGAGGTCGTGGTGCATGACTGCCTCGTCATGAAACCGGCGAATCATCCCGCCGACCGTCTCCCAAGGAATGTCATCGGACGCATCCGACTCGACACGCGATGCCAGTGAGTACGTTCCATCCAGAAACTCCGTCAACAAGCTGCCCGAATAGAGCAACATGCCGTGGCGTTGAACCAGCGCGGCGACGGGCCGAGGAACAGGCAGACCAGCCCGATACAAATCAGTCAGCAGGCGATACTCTCTGACCATGCGCGTCCGGGCAAACCCCGTAAACCAATAGCGCCGGGATATCACCCGAGCGATCAAACCACCCCGCCAATAGTGCTTCAGCAACCACGAGCCCTGAGCCACCTGAACTTGCCAGACCGTGCTGCGCCCCTCCGCATGAGCGCGCGCCCTCTCCCCCCATGCGTCCGCATCGAACAACTGAATATCGGGTTCAGGCACAAGCTCGGCATCAAACACCATTTGGCCGGCAGGGGTTTCCCGAATTGTGTGGCTGTGGGGGGTCATGTAGTCTGTCGACAGTCCTTTTATCACGTGGGCCAAGTCAGGCCCGGCTTTTTGTCGCTGAGTGTATGCAGCAAAACCAAGAACCGCTCAACTCTCTCTGCATTGTACGCCTGTCTGCTATTGGTGATGTTTGCCACGCAGTCGCTACCGTACAAGCTATTCAGCGTAGCCTGCCCCACGTTGCGATCTCGTGGATCGTTGGCAAGGTCGAGCACGCACTGATTGGCGACTTACCCGGCGTCGAGTTTATTGTTTTTGATAAAAATCGCGGCCTCAGAGCCTATCTCGAGTTGCGGCGAGCACTTCGAGGACGAGCACCATTTGACGCACTACTGCAGATGCAGACATCGCTGCGCGCCAACTTGGTGGGCGCGATGATTCGAGCGCGTCGTAAGATCGGCTTTCCGGCTAGCAAGGCAAAGGAGCTACACAGTTTTTTCGTGACCGAGCATTTGCCCGAGACAGACGCCTTCCATGTTCTGGATGTCTTCAAACACTTCGCCAGCGGGCTCGGCATCACGGACTGTGAAACGACCTGGGACATTCCCCTGCCGACTTCGGCTATTGCTCAGGCGCGGCATTGGCTTGGCGAGGCCAACGACTATGCCTTGATCTGCCCGAGTGCTAGCAATACCGAACGCAATTGGCTGCCCGATCGCTATGCCACCATTGCGCGACACTGCCACGAACGGGGACTGAAGGTTGTCTTGACTGGCAGCCCGGCCGAGAGGGAAGTCGCACTGGCAGCAGAGATCGAGGCCCTTTCCAACATACCCGTACATAATCTGGCCGGGCAAACCAACTTGAAGGAACTCCTGGCATTGTGCCGCGGCGCTCGCCTGGTGATCGGCCCAGACTCAGGCACTTTGCATATGTCGACCACGCAGGGCACACCGGTTATCGGGCTCTACGCGCACAGCAACCCGCAGCGCACGGGGCCCTATCGAGATCTCCATCGCGTCGCTGATGCCTATACCCCTGCGCTCGGTGATACCGCGTTGGACGGCAAGGAGCACCGATGGGGGTATCGCCTGAAAGGACCCAAGCTCATGCCGCACATCACCGCGCAAGCGGTTATTGAACTCATCGATCAAGCGCTCGCCGAGGCTCGCTGAACGCAAAAGGCCTAGGACAAGCTCAAGGCGTTTCCCCATCCCGGAGCGCTTATGGAAAATGGCACGCCGAATACCCCGCGGTGCGGTCCCAACATCGCCTGTAAACAGGCTACTCGCGCGGCGCCTCCCCACGACTCAGCCTGATCAAATGTGCTTCTTTACAGAAGGCATAGGTTGCCTCAGCCACTGAAATGACCAGCCCCGCCCGACCGGAGAGCAGGAGCCGACTCAGGACAAACGTCTTGAAAAAGCTGTAGGGGGCAATCAACCACAACTTCAGTAGGCTCCCCCGCTTACCCGCGCGGAACTTATCCTCCGCGCGCAACTGGGCATACTTCACCTGCTTGGAAAAATACAGAATCGGGTCGTCATAACCCAGGTGATAGAGGCAATGCTTCGCCCGACGCACTTTCCCCCGGATACGCAGGTTCTCATGCACGGTGCGATCCGTTGGGTATTCTGCGTCGGCGGCGCGAAAAAACCTGACGATGCGGCGCTTGCGAGAGCGCGCGTGAAGCGTCTTACCCAGAATTGAATCGTTTATCGGGATTTCCAAAGCCGAAATCTCGTGACTCCCAACCCAACTTTGCAATTCCGCCGCGAGCTCAGGCGGGACAATTTCATCACCATCGATATTAAGACACCAACTGTGGCGACATTTGGCTAACGCCGCGGCCTTTTGTGCGGAGTAACCCAGCCATTCCTGATGGTGCAACTGCACGCTCATCCTCTCGCAGATGTCTGTCGTGCCGTCTGTAGAACCCGAATCAACGACAATGACCTCGTCCGCCCAGGCAACACTCTCCAGCACACGTTCAATGTGCGCAGCCTCGTTCAGGGTGATAAGGAACACGCTAACGGGGGTGCGCCCAACCTCTGAGGTGGTCTCCTCTGAAGGACTCAGCGGTGAGGTCGCCGACATGGTGGTATCACTCACGATTCTCTGACTCCCGACTCACTTGCCCCATGGACCACAAACAGGCGTATTTGTGAAAGGCGTACTGCGCCAGGACACCCGCCATCAGCAGCCCTCTCCAGCCATCCAATACACCCAGCCTCAGCACATACTGCTGTATAAAATCGGTAAAAAAACGCACGTAAGCGTACAGCAGCGTGCTCGATTTACCCGCCGCAAACTTATCGCCCGCGCTGAGCACCGCGTATTCGGTGTGCTTGCTGACAAGGTGGCGGTAATCGCGCCAACTGTAATGATCCAAGCCTGACTTGAGCGTCAGGCTCCGCTCGTCCGGAATTAAGAGGGTTTCATGGACCGACCTTTGCTTGAATTGGGCCCCGACTTTTTGGAAGAGCTTGCCTTGGGGTGTCGAGTAGCGCCCGAAACGTAGTCGTTTGCCGAACAATACGGTCCGCCAGGGAATCTTCACCAGATTGCAATCAAGCGCACCGCGGGACATCAGGCTCAATACCTCCTCACGAAGCGCTTCCGGCACGACCTCATCGGCGTCGATATTAAGTACCCAATCATGATGACACAGCGCCAACGCACGATTACGCTGAGCGCCGAAACCTGGCCAATCCGTTACGTGCACCTCGTCTGTGTACCGCTTACAGATCTCGGTAGTGCCATCAGTACTGCCACTATCGAGGATGACAAGTTGATCAACCCACGGTGCGATCGATTGCAGGCAACGCTCAACGCGCTCCGCTTCATTGAACACGATCACGAAACAGGACAGCTTGCGACGTTCAGCCATGCCGGGCACCTTCTCCGGGAATAAAGGCTTTCACTGCATCCCAGACAACATTCGATGACAACCCCGACTTACTGCCCACGAGACAGAATAGTGCGGGGTTATCCGTGCTGAAGGTATAGGCAGGTCGCCATTGCTCAAACGGATGCGCCTCGTGACCCAACAGGACCTGTGGCACGCTGTTGGACCCTCCCTCGATATAAAAGTCATCAATAGCCCCGATCGCCGCAGCGTGTAAGTAGTACAGCGAGTACTCGGTCCATCTCGCCCGCTTGTACCGCGCGAGCGTCCAGTTACTCGGATTCCAAGGAAGATGCAAACGACACAAGCGCTCAGCCCAAGAATATCGCCGCGTCGACAGCGTGTCCGTCAGTGACTTGAGCAGGTCGCGGGCGAAGATGGCGGGCGTGATGGCCATACCACGATCAGGATCCCCCACAGACTCATTGACACCCAGCAGGCGTGCTGACGATGCCCACCAGCGCGGATGCAATGACCGGCTCTCGTACTGCATTAACGCCTTGCCGGCGGGTAGCAGATCAGAGCGCTTGGTGGGACAGGTGCTGAAGACGTCTGCGTCAAACGTCAGACAGTAATCGCTACTGAGCTCTCGGCAAGCGGCCAGCTTGACCAACTGTTGCTTCCGCCACCCTCTTAACTTGGGGTAGCGGCGCAACTCGGGTACGAGGTCCTCTTCGGCCATCACCTCAATGGGTAATGAGGGCCATTGGGAAAGATAGTCCGTGACCGCGCTCACCTCTTGAGCGGGGCTCACGATCAGAAAGGTGCTTAAAAGATCGGGCTCAAAAAAGGCATTCAACGATGCCATCAGCACGTCGGTGCGATGTAGATCATCGAGGCCGTAACTACCGTCCACCTTCAACGGTAAAATGGCGTCTAAACTCGCCCCAGACATGGATGCTCCAACCCCATAGCGCGTCGTGATCATAGCGTCTTTAACGCCAGCACAGCCAGTTGCGTCTCGCGTTATGGACCCTGCGCAGAATGCTGATATTTGTCGCTAAGGCGTCGGCAAGCACGACAAGCGCCCACTTACAACGGGATGCAGTGGACTCGACCGAGCATCCCCTAAAGGCACACACGGCGTGCAGAAGACTCATGGGGTGATTGGCTACCTATGCCTCTGA
>Ga0213860_10000609_pt1 | contig 14376 bp, 16 predicted proteins | sample PICome_3_FD_160118 | JGI IMG/M metagenome (GOLD analysis project Ga0213860, IMG submission 160118) | Coastal seawater microbial communities near Pivers Island, North Carolina, United States - PICO550 | ecosystem: Environmental > Aquatic > Marine > Coastal | place: USA: North Carolina...
TACTTATAACAACCTGTCTTATTTCTGTATATTTAATAAATAAGGGAATTGATTCAAGTAATAATTAATTAAATAGTATGAAAAAAATTGCAATCATTGGTGCTGGAATAGCTGGTATTACAACGGCCTACTCTCTTGCAAAAAGAGGTCATCAAGTTACTGTCATTGATCAAAGAAGGTATCCAGCAATGGCTACAAGTTACGCAAATGGCGGTCAATTAAGTGCTAGTAATGGCGAGACCTGGAATACATCTAAAAACATTGTTAGTGGCATCAAATGGATGTTTAAAAAAGATGCGCCTTTGCTTTTCAATCCATCTCCGAATCTTCAAAAATATAAATGGATGTTTGGCTTTTTGGCTGCAACGCTCAAGGGTGAACATAAGAATAATACGCTCCACACTATTGATTTGGCTAAAAGAGCAAGAGAGATATATTTTAAAATTGCTGATGAAGAAAATATTGAATTTGAATTGCTTAAAAAAGGTATTTTGAGGTTTTATGATTCTGAAAAAGAATTTAAAGATGATGCAATTAAGGCGCAATGGCTTGAGCAAGAAGGTATGGAATGGCAAATTTTAAATCCATCTGAAGTTGAAGATTTAGAGCCTGCTTTCAAAAATAATAAAAATGCAAAAAAAATTGTTGGAGGTATATACACAAAATCTGATGATAGTGGGGATATTCATAAATTTTGTGTAAATTTAGAAAAGGTTTTGGTAGATAAATATAACGTCAAACTATCTTTAGATACTGAGGTCAGGCATATTTCTAAACAACAAGACAAACTTGTACTCACCTCTTCAAAAGCAAATACCGTAATAAATGAGGAGTTTGAGAATGTAGTTATTTGTGCAGGTGTAGGCACTCAAGCTTTTGCAGACAAGCTTGGTGATAAGATGAATGTTTATCCAGTAAAAGGTTATAGCATTACAATCAATCTTGATGATGAAAGCTCAAAAAATGCTGCACCTTATGTGTCTTTGATTGACCAGCCCGTAAAAATAGTTGCCAGTAGATTGGGTGACAGATTCAGGGTTGCTGGAACGGCAGAACTTGCCGGTATTAATACAGATATAAGACAGGATAGAATAAGACCTTTGCTGAAATGGGTTAAAGAGTTCTTCCCTGATGTTAGAACTGAATCATATACCCCATGGGCTGGATTAAGACCTATGACCCCGAACATGATGCCTCTAACTCATGAAAGTAAACTAAAAGGAGTTTTTTATCATACTGGCCATGGGCACCTTGGATGGACTTTAAGTGCAGCTACAGCTGAATTAGTTGCTGATAAGCTAGAGTAAATCTTCTATTTGCCAATTATTTTTTAGAGCAATTTCTCTTAATTGATTGTCAGGATTCACTGCAACTGGCTTTTCAACTTCCATCAGCAGGGGCAAATCGTTAATAGAATCACTATAGAAAGTTGTATTCTTAAAGTCATGAAATCCGTTTAATCCCATCCATTGCATAACTTTATTTTTTTTACCCTCTCCAAGAGCCGAGCCATTAATATAATTTCCAGAATATATATCATCAATTATCTCAACTTCTGTGGCTATAACATTTTTAAAACCTAGCCTCTTTGCAATTGGATTTACTACAGCAGAATTTGTAGCAGAGGCAAGCAGCATTTCATCATTATTATGATTATGATCATGTAAAATTTTTAAAATATAAATATTGATCATTGGCTCAATTATTTTTTTCATGAAGCCCTTCATCAAATTATTGATATCATTTACAGACTTACCTTTAATGGTTGATAGTGCAAATATCGTATATTCATCAAAGTCTAAAAGACCTTTTTCATATTGCTCATAAAAATAATTATTTTTAGCTGTATATTTATCCTTATCAACAAAACCTGAATCAATCATATATTTGATCCAGGAATAATCAGAATCGCCTTTAAGAATGGTATTATCTAAATCAAAAATAGTTAATTGTTTCATATATGCTCAAAGAACCTGGTTATAGATTAAATGTTGGTCTAATTATAGTAAATAATGCTGGAAAATTATTGATCTGTAAAAGAAAAGGCCAAAATGCATGGCAATTTCCTCAAGGCGGTATTGATTTTGGTGAAAAGCCTCTTGAAACAGCTTATAGAGAGCTGCATGAAGAAGTTGGTATAGGCCGATCTTCAGTTGAGTTATTATCGGAAAATATAAATTGGGAAAAATATGATATTCCTTTGGATAGAAGAAGAACACATTTTTTAAGCAAAAAATTTAGAGGGCAAAAACAGAAATGGTTTTTATTTAAGCTAATTGATGATGTGGAAATTTCATTTAAAAATGATCCTGCAGAAGAGTTTGATGATTACAAATGGGCATCTTATTGGGAGCCATTAGAATTGATAATATCTTTTAAGAAAACTGTATATCAAAATACCTTGAAATTTTTTGAACCTATCTACAAAGAGACATTTAAATAATGGGTATTGAGATTCTTCTTTATATGATAATTGGAAGTTTTGCGGGTATGCTTGCTGGCTTGCTTGGAGTTGGAGGAGGTCTAATTATTGTTCCATGCCTAGTATTTATTTATACATTTCTTGCATTTAATGAAGAGGTTCTTGTTCATATAGCCATTGGTACATCGCTAGCCTCAATAATATTTACAGGCACATCTTCAGCGTATACACATTACATTAAAGATAGTGTTGATACTAAGATATTGATACCTGTTACTTCAGGGATTGTGATTGGTGCCTTTATAGGAGCTGTCATAGCTGACCATATTAATGGTAATAATCTTAGAAAAATTATTGGAGTTTTTGCATTAATAATTGCTATTCAAATGTATTTTAATGTCAATAAAAATTTACTATCTACGAGACCAAGGAATTTTGTATCAGTTTCAGTTGGCAGCTTTATAGGAGCTGCATCAAGTATACTAGGAATTGGTGGTGGAAGTTTTTCAGTTCCTTATTTTAGAATATCAGGCCTGAAACTAAAAACAGCTATTGGCACATCGGCAGCATGTGGTATTTCTATTGCAGTCTTTGGAGCATTAGGATTTTTGATTTCTGGTATGAATGAGCAAAATCTTCCCCAATCTTCTATTGGCTATATTCATCTGCCCTCTTTATTCTTTATCTCACTTAGCAGTATCTTTTTTGCAAGGATTGGTGCAAATATAGCTCATAAAATCTCAGATCATTTATTAAAAATAATTTTTGTTCTACTTATGGTTATAATCTCATTTTATATGTTATTCCTATGATTGAACTATCAGAATTTTTCAATAATCCTAGCCTTATACAAATAGGGCCATTGAAAATTCAATACTACGCACTGACATGGATACTATCTGCTGTTTTTATTTTTCAATTCCTCAAACACCATAAGATCTCAAAAGAATTGGGATTAGATGCTGAAAAAATTAATGATATGGTCTTCTTTTATGGTCTTTTTATAGGTGCTATGTGTGGAGGAAGAATCGGTTATATGCTGTTTTATGCACCATCAGACCTATTAAGTGACCCCTTAAGCCTTATAAGAATATGGGAAGGCGGATTAAGTTTTCATGGAGGATTATTGGGGGTAGTTTTGGCCTTGATATATTTTTGTAAAAAACAAAATATTTACTTTCCTAGGCTAATGGATAGTGTTGCCTTAGGAATGCCAATTGGTTTAGGTCTTGTTAGAGTTGGAAATTTTTTAAATGGTGAGTTATATGGAAGACCAACAAATGGAGAGTGGGGATTTATATTTCCAACTGATCCATTTTCTTTACCAAGACATCCTTCTCAATTATATGAAAGTTTTGGAGAAGGCATAGTGTTGTTCTTGTTGCTTTACATTTTAAGCAAGCTTACAAAAGCAAAAGGTGTTGTGGCATCATCTTTTTTAATATTTTATGGCTCAATAAGGTTTATAATTGAATACTTTAGACAGCCTGATGCGCATATTGGTTATCTTAACTCTGGTATGACAATGGGACAATTGCTATGTCTTCCAATGATTTTTATTGGGATAATATTGGTATTATATTTTTGGAAAAAAAATGAAAGCTTATCTAGAACTGCTTGAATATATTCTTGAAAATGGTGAAAAAAAAGAAGATAGGACTGGAACAGGAACACTATCGTCATTTGGGCATCAATTATCATTTGATTTAGAAGAAGGTTTCCCAGCCGTAACAACTAAATCACTTGCATGGAAAGGCGTAGTATCTGAATTATTATGGTTTCTTGAAGGCAGCGACGATGAAAGAAGATTGGCGGAAATTAGATTTAATAAAAATAGAGATGAGTTAACTGATCTAGAAAAATATTCAACTATTTGGACTGATAATGCAGATAATCAAGGCAAAGATTTAGGTTATGAAAATACAGACGTAAGAAAAAAACTTGGTCCGATATATGGAGTCCAATGGAGAAACTGGAACGGAGTAGACCAAATTAAAGATTTGCTTGAGAATCTAAAAAATAATCCAGATGGAAGGAGACATATTTTATCAGCATGGAATGTATCAGAATTAGATAAGATGGCGCTACCTCCTTGTCATGTAATGTCTCAGTATTATATTAGTGACAAAACAATAAGTTGTCATATGTATCAAAGAAGTGCCGATATGTTTCTAGGTGTACCATTTAATATTGCTAGCTATGCCTTATTGTTAAGTATTTTTGGGAAGATATTAAATCTTAAGCCAAAGAAATTTGTTCATTCTTTTGGTGATGCGCATATCTATCTAAATTCAGTTGATCAAGTAAAAGAACAACTTTCAAGAGATCCAAAAAAACCACCACAATTATCTTTGCCAAATATAAAAAAATTAGATGACATTACAAAATATTCAATTGATGATTTTAAGTTAGAAGGATACGAGCATCATCCGCCTATTAAGGCAAAAATGGCAATCTAATATGGTTATTTCTCATTTAGTAGCAGTTTCTAATAATAATGTAATTGGTAAAAATAATGATTTGCCATGGAAGCTAAAAAGAGATCTCCTGCATTTTAAAAATTATACAACTGGTAAAACTATTGTAATGGGAAGAAAGACTTATGAATCGATAGGAAGGCCACTGCCAAATAGAAGAAATATAATAATTTCCTCAACAATAAAACATATCGATGGTGCAGAAGTTTTTCCAACTTTGGAAGCTGTCCTTGAAGATCTCAAGCATGAAGATGAAATAATTATTACTGGTGGTAGTTATCTTTTTAATGACACAATTGATATTGTGAACAAATTGGTTATCACTTTTGTTGATACAATTATCAATGATGGGGATGTTTTTTATCCAGAAATTAACTATTCAGCATGGAATTTAGTAGAAGAAAATTTTTATAAAAAAGATGATGAAAATGAATATGATTTTTCAATCAAAGTTTATAATAAAACTAAGAATTCTGAATAAAGTCTCTTCTAAGAGCTAAATTTTTAACTCTAATTTCTTCATTCTCTGTGTACTTTAGCCAATTGTTGGCTGATTGTTTTACTTTTTTGTCTTTTGATCTAGCTGCGATCCTAAATTGTTTTTTTGCAGCTTCAAAACTTTGATTTTCAAAATGAGCCTGCCCAAGAGCAAGATAGACTTTATCTTTATTATCTAACCCGCCTTTCTTTAAACCCTTCTCAATTGATGAAATTGCAAGATCTATTTTATCGATAGATAAATATAAATTACCAAGTAATACATAGGTTTTTCCATCTTTTGCAATTTTAGAAACTTTTTCTAATACGGGAATTGCCTTGTCAAGCTCTTGCGCCATTCGCCATGCATCAGCAAGAAGTTTTAAGTTCTTCTCATTTTCTTTTACAACGGGCACCATTTTTGTTTCTTCTGTTTCTTTGTCTTTCTCTTCAATTAATTTTTTTTGCCCATCTATAAGCACTTGGGCAGCCCAATATGGATTTTCATTCAAGAGCAATAACTGAGCTAAGTTTGTATATTCAGATTCTTTATTCAATAGGTCTTTTGAATAGGCTGTCTTAAGAGTTATCATAACGTCTTTTTCTCTACCAAGCTCATTGTATGTGCCTGCTAGTGCCATAAAATAGTCTTTTTTTGGATAAAGATCTATAAGAATTTCATATACATTTTGAAGTCTCAATACATATTCTGGTTTACCAATTTTTGTTTTAAGTTCTTGAATGCATGAAGAAAGAGTTAAATACCAATTTTCTTTAGGCTTATAGCCCTCTTCTTCAGCAAGATTTATTGCTGTTTCAATAGCTTCCATTGACTTCTCAAAGTTTTCAGTTTGATAGTAGGCTGCAGCTAAAATCGACCATGACTGGGCAGTAACTTCATCAACTTCTGACATCCATTGAAGTAAAAGCTCTACGCTTTTATCAAAGTTTTCTTCTGATAAATGTAGTTGGGCTAGAATTAATAAGCCGCCTTCTCTTAGCCCTTTGGTAACCTCAGGCTCATTGATAACTTTGGTGTAAGCATCAATTGCTTTGTTATAATTTTCCTCAGAGGTATAGATATAGCCCCATTGATACCATACAACAGATTTATCATAACTTTTTAAATTATCAATGTTATTTCTTAATTTGGTTAAAATCTCTTTTACAGTTTCAAGATCTGGATCTTCTTTACCGTTTTCATCAAGCCTTTCGTATGCTTTAAAAACTTTTGCCATCTCTTTTGCAGTAGATGACTGTAATGCTCTTGCTTTCTTATAAGTAACTTTTTTCTTTTCAGAGTCTTGAGAATATATATCAGGCGAAAATGATACTAGAGATATAAAAGCTATTACCATATATAAATATTTAATAATCTTAATCATTAGTATCCATTATAAAAGTAAATCTATGCAGTACATCTGGAACAGAAACAGCTCTACCGTCTACAATTTTTGGTTTATATTTTAATTTTAAAGCAGCTCTGGCTGAAGCGCTATTAAAAATAGTACATGGACGCATTTCAGCTGATGGATCAGTTGGATCACCACAATATCCTTCTAAAGCTTTTGCGTCTTCAACGGATCCAGATTCAGTAATAGTAAAACTTACCAATGCATAACCCTGAGTACCTCTTTCTTGGGCTCTACGAGGATATACAGGTTGAACTTTAAAAAGTGGCACATAAGATCCATCTCTAAAAAAACTACCACTGGCCTTGAAGTTGGCCTTAGGTTTCGCAATATTTACGTCCAATCCAGCAAGCGGCTGAAGGTCTAATTCTGGTTGTGAAATATCTTCAGGTTGTTCCTCTGGTTTCTCTGGCTTATCAACTTCATTCATAAATGTTTGTATGTCTCTTTCGGGCATAACAATATCAGCTAATTTAACTGAATTATCATCTCTCATTTTTGCATCGCCCAATGAAATTAAAATTACCATAATTGAAAATAATACGAACGTGATAAGGGCTGCAAATCCAAAGCCAGCTACATATTTGTTTGCATCAAAAGCAGCAACGTATGCTTTATGAACTGGATTAGTTATTTTCTTAAAAACTTTAGAAATTGAATTTACAAACGAGTCCATATCAATAATCTTACTTTGGCTCAGAAGCTAATGATATTGCTTTTACTCCAGCTTCTCTCGCTCCATCCATAACCTTTATTATAGTATCTGCAACAGCCTTTTCATCTGCCTGGATCACAACTGAACCCTGTGGATTATCAGCCAGCATTTTAACAACATTAGCTTTTACCTGTCTTACATCTATTCTTCTGCCATCCATCCAAACTTCTCCAGTTGGGCCTACGGCAATTAAAATTGCAGCATTTTCTTGTGTTTCTGCTGTATCAGAGTCTGGTCTATTTACATCGAGGCCAGGCTCCTTGATGAAGTTAGCTGTGACAATAAAAAAGATGAGCATTATAAATACCACATCAAGCATTGGAGTTAGGTTAATTTCGCTTTCTTCTTCCTTAACAGCACTTGTTATTGCATTTCTCCTCATAAAACTCTCCTAAGTCTCTCTTTTTATTATTTCATCTAAATTTGATTCATGCTTCGAGCTTGCACTATTTAAATAAATAGATGCAAAAACACCAGATAGCGCAACAACCATTCCGGCCATAGTTGGTAATGTTGCTTTCGATACGCCTCCAGCCATTGCTCTAGCATCACCGCCGCCATTGAATGCCATTACCTGGAATACCTCTATCATACCTGTAACAGTTCCTAGTAGGCCAAATAAAGGTGCAAGCATAACGCAGGTTTGAATTAGACTTAGATTTTTATTTATTTCGAATTTAGCTTGTGAAATAAGTTTTTCTCTTACCTGCAAGGCATGCCATGAAGTTTTATCTTTTCTAGCATTCCATTGATTAGATAGATTATTAATATAGGAATAATGGCCATGAGATAGATACCATATTCTTTCAAAAATCATACCCCACATAAAAAATACCAATATTGCTATTAACCATAAAACAGTGCCTCCCTGTTCCATGAAATCTCTTATAGAGATAAAAGCTTCACTTATTGCATAAAACATAAAACTTATTTTGATTCTGCGTGTTCAGCCAGTATTCCAGTGCTTTGTTCTTCTAACACCCCTATTATTCCTTTTGCAGATGATGATGCAAAAGAATGTAATAAAGTGGTTGGGATTGCCACAAGAAGACCTAATACTGTAGTCACCAATGCTTGAGAGATACCTCCAGCCATTAATTTAGGATCACCTGTACCATATAATGTAATCATCTGGAATGTAACAATCATACCTGTAACTGTTCCTAATAAACCAGCTAGTGGTGCTACAACTGATATTATTCTAATTGCACTAATACCACTTTCAATTTGCGGCCTTTCAGCCATTATTGCTTCAGCTAATTTAAGCTCTAATGTATCAATATCTTTATCAAAATTAGCCTTACCAGCCATTAGGACTTTACCCAATGGATTTGATGACTCGGGATTTCCTGAGTTAGCTGCTTGTTTTCTGACAGCTTTGGCAATTGTTGATAACTGCACAAGCTTCCAGATCGCAAATATAATCCCAATAACACCTACGGCAATGATGGCAAAACCAACTTCTCTACCTTGGGCTGCTCTTTCAGCTAATGATGGTGTCTGTATTAAGTTTGCTAGCAAACTACCCCCAGTTGGACCCGTTGGATCAACGCCAAACTTTACCATCTCGCCTACATCGGCATTTGCTATATTCTTTGCTGTTTTAGTATATCTTCCAGCTGGCTGTCTTGGTAAAAATGCATACTTGCCTTCAGATGCTGCATATTCTAAATATTTACCGTCACAAACAGCATTAAAAAGACCTACCCTAGTAACTTCGCACTCAGATGTTTCGCCATTAACATCAACAACATTAGTATCAAATGATGATATCTGCTTACTTGCAACCATCTCTCTTTGAAGCTCAAACCATAAACCTTCAATCTCTCTGATTGTAGGAAGTTCTGTTGTTTCAGACATTTTAGCGGTTAAATCATTGAGGAATTTCACTCTATCAGTTCCATATTCTGCACTAGTTATAGATCCAGCAAATTGAACAGCAGCCTCAGATGCAGAGCTTTGCAAATGCCCAAAGAGCTCAACAAGAGAACCTAATTCTTTTTGATAAGCTTCTTCTTTAACTCGCAAAATTTCTTCATTCTTCTTGTATTCTGCTTCTAAGGTATCAGCGATCTTTTCTTGTCTTGCTAATTCTCTTTTTTCTGCAGCCAGAATAGATGCTTGCTTATTCTTGTTAGCCAAGAATTCTTTTTCTCTTTGGTTATTTATAGATTGCTCTTTTGTTTTTCCTTCTTTAACAAGTTGCAATAATTCTGAAATAGTTGATGCTTGAACTGATTCTTCTGCATCCTCCTGAGAAGATACAAATGCAGATAATATTATGCTTATTAATAATGGAAATATTATTAGTTTATTTTTATATATATGCATTATGCACCCCCTTTAAGAACAGGAATTGTTAACATATCTGTTGGCGCCAGTTTTTTAGCCATTCTGATTCCATCTCTAACTGATCTTCTATAGCCATCAATTATTTCCCATGACTGAGTAGAATCATTCCAGACACCGGTCTCTGTTTCATCTTTAGTTTGATAAAACATTCCAATTCTTCCCACTACCAAAATATTCACAACTTTACCATCTACAGTTGCCTCATATGAATCAATCTTTCTGCCATACTCTGCTTCAATATTATAAGCTTCGAGAACCTGCCTTACTTGCTCAGAAGCTGTCACTTTTGGTTTTGCAAGCGATGCTCTTACAAGATCAATTCTATTTTGTCTCTCTTCTTTTCTAAAAGGAGTGTCTAATTTTATAAAATTCTCAAGGCTTTCTAGCATCCTTTGAGCTAAAGGTGGTATTTGTCTTTGCATAACAACAACTTGATCAAGTTGAGCATCTAACTTATCCATAAGCTCAAGTTGTGCTTTAATTTGAATTCTTTTTTGTTCGTTGTAGAGTTTAAGCCCTTCTACTTGCTTAGCAACAACTTTATATTCATTTACTATTTTATCTGTTTGTCTTTCTGTGCTATCTATTCTGCTTTGAGAGGCAGCTGAAAGTATTTGATTCTCCCTTCCAACCTCAAGCACATTTTCCATTGATGCCTCAACAACTACCGATTCGGATTCATTTGCTTGCGCTAAAAATGAAAAAGACAAAACTGCAGCTAAGGCAATAACCTTATAGTTTTTCATAACTGACTCCCTTAAAAGTTTCACTATTCTAACAGCCAAATTGCTATATACAAAATAATAAATTAGAAAAAACACATATAAATATTGCTTATAATTTTGGAAATAACATGGGTGTATTTTCTACATAATTCTTATATTCAGGATCTTGTCCCCATTTAATATTTGCTCTAGCTTCAAGCATCCTTACACCGCTTACATGAACTAACAACAGATAGGTAAATATTGGAGAAATTAGAGTTATATATTGCAAGCCTTCCAATGCGGATACTGACATAACTGCAATGCCTGACCATAAAAGAACTTCACCAAAGTAATTTGGATGTCGAGATTTAGACCATAAGCCATCTGTAATAAATCTATCTCTGTTTTCTGGAATGCTTCTAAATCTGCTTTTTTGGTTGTCTGCTTTGATTTCAATATAAAGCCCGATTATAAATATAAAAGCACCTATAATAAAAAATACATTCATCACTTCTAGTCTGCCTGTATTAATTGCTGTAAGCGCGCACATCGAGCATAAAGAGACCCACATACCTTGTAATGTCCAAGTCATAAAAAATTGCGTTATATTTGGTTTAATAGATCTAAATCTTTTATCCTCGCCATCCTTAGATATTCTTAGAAATAAAAATGAGCTCAATCTTATTGCCCAAATAATAATAAATATCGCAATAATTAAATTTGCTACATTAATACCTGTATCTGAAGTTATGGCTAAGCTGAAGATGACAACAGTAATATAAGTTAATCCTCCTGATAAATCATAAAACTTCTCAGTTTGGAAAACATATGCTGGAATGAATAAAAGCCACTGAATTATATATGCTAGACAAACAGCCAAGACTACTGAACTTAGCCCAGTTGAGTGCGCAATCCCAAAAGCAATTAAAAAAGAAAAGAAAGATATGATTACATTTATAATTTTATTCATAATTATTAATAAGTTTTCATATAAAATATCATATTAAAAAGACATATGAAAATTTCTACAAATCAATTTAAAAATGGCACAAAGCTAATTATTGATGGCTCTCCTTGCTCAATAATCAATCATGAATTTCATAAGCCTGGGAAAGGTCAGGCTGTTATGCGTGTTAAGTATAAAAATTTATTGAGTGGCAATACCAATGAAAAAACTTTTAAGTCTGGTGAATCTGCTGAGCTTGCAGATGTTCAGGATAAAGAAATGGAATTCTTATACACTGATGGTGATGCATATCATTTTATGGATTCAGAGTCTTTTGAACAAATTGAACTAAGTATTTCTGATATGGAGGGTGCAGAAAAATGGCTTACGGGACAAGAAAAATGTGAGCTTTTATTTTGGGATGGAAAAGTAATTAGTGTTCAGCCACCTGTTTTTGTTGAGCTTAAGATCATTCGATCTGAACCAGGCGTCAAAGGTGATACTGTTTCTGGTGCCACTAAGCCAGCTGAATTGGAAACAGGCATAACCATTAATGTCCCTTTATTTGTTAATGAAGGAGAGGTTGTAAAAGTTGACACTAGAGATGAAAGTTATGTTGGAAGAGCATAATGATACTTTATAAAATTAATAAAATAATTTTTGAGTTTATAAAATCATTAGATAATTTAACTAATGAAGATCTCATATCATTAAAAAGCAAAGTAAATACTCTAATATCTGAAAATCTCGAGAGAGGACATATAACCTCAAATGCATGCTTGGTTGCTGGAAATGCTCTAAAAACTAATCCCCGAGAACTGTCAGAAAAATTAAAAGATATTCTTATAAGAAATGCTGACATAGAAAATGTTGAAATTGCTGGGCCAGGTTTTATAAATTTATATTTAACAAGAGAAGCGTTTTATTCAGTTGTTCAAGATGCCCTCTCAAAAAAGGAAACATTTGGTAACTCTAATTCTGGAAAAGATAAAAAGATCCAAATAGAGTTTGTTTCTGCAAACCCAACTGGTCCTCTCCATGTTGGTCATGGCAGAGGAGCTGCATATGGTGATGCATGTGCAAGATTATTATCGGCTACTGGATGCAAAGTTGAAAAAGAGTATTACGTTAATGATGCTGGAAGACAAATGGATATCCTCACAACAAGTGTTATCTTAAGACAAATAGATATCTCTGATGGTGATTTTCCTGCAAGCGCTTATAAAGGAGACTATATTAAAAATATAAGCAATAATTTTGATGCCCAATCTTCAAAAGATACTATTTTTAACTTTGACATTAATAAATTTTCTGATGCTGATCCTGAAAAGCAGATTGATAAGATAATTGATTTTTTAAAAACTGATAATGAGGATTTATGGTTTGCGATAAAAAAATATGCGCTCGACAATGTTCTGATGTCAATTAAAAATGACCTTGAAGAATTTAATGTAATGCATGATGAATGGTTTTTTGAATCTTCGCTTGGAAGCTTTCTTAATCAAGACTCAGATATATCAAAATCAATTAATTTATTAGAGGAAAAAGGTAAAACATTTGAGAAAGATGGTGCCATTTGGCTTCAAACAACTGCATTTGAAGATGACAAAGATAGAGTGCTAATCAGGGACGATGGCAGAGCAACCTATTTTGCATCTGATGTTGCATATCATAAGAATAAGTTAGACAGAGGCTTTGATAAAATTATAAATATATGGGGCGCAGATCATCATGGATACATAAAAAGAATAGAGGCATCTCTTGCTTCAATGAATTTTGATAAAGATAAATTACAAGTTTGTTTAGTCCAATTTGCTAATCTTTTTCAAGGTGGCTCAAAAGTAAAAATGTCAACTAGAAGCGGTGAATTTTTTACTCTAGCAGATCTTATTGAAAATATTGGTGTTGATGCATCAAGGTTCTATTATCTTTCGAAACAAGCTGATCAACATCTTGATTTTGATCTCGATCTTGCTAAGTCAGATAAAAAAGAAAATATTTACTATTACATACAATATGCTCACGCAAGAATAGAATCTTTAAATGAAAAATTTATTAATATGAATATTGGTTCTTCAAAAAATACTATTAAAAATGGTGAATATAAAAATTGCGATAAGATAATACATGAACTGATGAGATATCCTGAAATTGTTCAACGAGCTGCAGATAATATGCACCCACATATAATAATTTATTATTTAAGAGATTTGGCTCATACTTTTCATAGCTTTTATAATGATAATCATGTCCTCTCTGAATCAGAGGATAATCTTCCTTCAATAATGTCGGCGCTAAATGCCCTCAAAATTGTTTTTGGAAATGCGTTAAATTTACTTGGCATTTCACCATTAAATAAAATGTGAGATGAGGGATTTTGCAAACCTTTCTTCAAGTGAAAAAAATAAAAGAAAAAAATATAAGACCAAGCACTCTCAAACTGCATCAATAGGGTTTCCTAACTTAATTTTTTTAATCTCAATATCAATTATTTGTATCTTTGGTTCTTTTTTTTATTTTGATACCAATATTGAAGAGGTTAGGCCAAGGCCTATCTCCAACCAAGTTGTAATTGATTTCCCTGAAAGGCTGCAAAATGATCTGGTATTGATAGAGTCAGATTTTAAAAATTTTAACTCAGGACAATGTATATTTTTTCTCCAAGTTGAAACATATGGCATTAAAAAATATGCAAATGAAGCCTTAGATATCATTCTAAATGGCAGCAATCTAAAAAATGCTTATATCGAAGAGGTTTTGTTAAAAAAATATCAAAATAAGATTTTCTATAGAGTTTTATTGGGTCCATTTGATAATAAGTCGTCAGTTAATAATGCAAGAGAAGATATAATAGGCCTTGGCTTCTCA
>Ga0213860_10000610_pt1:0-2500 | contig 14364 bp, 17 predicted proteins | sample PICome_3_FD_160118 | JGI IMG/M metagenome (GOLD analysis project Ga0213860, IMG submission 160118) | Coastal seawater microbial communities near Pivers Island, North Carolina, United States - PICO550 | ecosystem: Environmental > Aquatic > Marine > Coastal | place: USA: North Carolina...
ATTTTTTAATATTGGGTAATTTACTAAATTAGTTAAATTTTATGTACCCAGATAATTTTTCTTCAAGTACGTTCACATTCTTAGCGGAGGCAGAAGTTGGTAAACACTTTTACTGGAACATTGCTGGTTTTTTAGTACATGGGCAAGTTTTAGTAGTAATCTGGTTTGTTATTTTTATATTATTAATTTTTTCATTCCTAGGTACTCGTGAAGCTAATAGAATTCCTCATAGTTGGCAAAACTTTATGGAATCTGCATTAGATTTTGTTGTAGATATTGCACGAAATCAATTAGGTGAAAGTTTTTATCGAGAATGGATTCCATTTATCGGAACTTTATTCTTATTTATTTTTGGGTGTAACTGGGCTGGGGCTGTTATCCCTTGGAAATTAATAGAATTACCAGAAGGTGAATTTGCAGCTCCAACTAATGATATTAATACAACTGTTGCATTGGCTTTATTAACATCATTCTCTTACTTTTATGCAGGTTTAAGTAAGAAAGGCTTAGGATATTTTAAACGATATGTTAACCCAATTCCACTTCTTCTTCCAATTAACATTTTAGAAGATTTTACAAAACCATTGTCATTAAGTTTCCGATTATTTGGTAACGTTTTAGCAGATGAACTTACTGTTACAGTATTAACTTCTCTGGTTCCATTGGTAATTCCATTACCAATTATGTTACTAGGTATATTTGCGGGTTCAGTACAAGCTTTAATTTTCTCGACTTTAGCTGCTGCTTATATTGCAGAAGCATTAGAGTAAATTATGAATAATTTCAATTTTTCTAAAATTATATTTACATTTACATTTATTAATTAAGATTTATTATGGATTCTATTATTTCTGCTGCTTCTGTTATAGCTGCTGGTTTAGCAATTGGTTTAGCTGCTATCGGACCTGGTATTGGTCAAGGGAATGCTGCTGGTCAAGCTGTAGAAGGTATTGCACGTCAACCTGAAGCAGAAAACAAAATTCGTGGTACTTTATTATTAAGTTTAGCGTTTATGGAAGCATTAACAATTTATGGTTTAGTAGTAGCATTAGCATTATTATTTGCTAACCCTTTTAATTCATAATCATAAATTAATTAGAATGTGGTTTATTAAAAATAAATAACCTACATTCTAATATAAAATAGTAAATCATTTGTATGAAAATCCATATGATTTATTTGTAGTATAATAAAAACTGTTAATTCTATACTAAAGTATATAGATTTTGTATGATTAATTTTTCAATATTAATTTCACTTTCAGAAATCGAAGGTCCAGGTGGACTTTTTGATATTAATGCAACTCTACCATTAGTAGCTATTCAATTTATTCTACTAATGGTTTTACTTAATGTTATATTATATAGTCCTTTACTAACAATTATTGAAGAGCGAAAAGACTATGTATTAAGTAATCTTGCAGAAGCTTCTGAAAAATTAGCACAAGCCAAAGAACTAACCACTCAATACGAACAAGATATAGAAAATGCAGAGAAAGAAGCACAATTAGCAATTGCAAACTCTCAAAAGAAGCATAAAGAAATTTTAGATCTTGAATTAGATATTGCTCAAAAATCTATTGATAATTTATTAGAAGTCATTTCAACTGATCTTATTAATCAAAAAGAAACAGCTCTTAATAATTTAGATACGATTGTTCAATCTTTATGTGTTGAAGTGGAAAATAAATTATCAATCTAAATTTTTTGTTAGACGTAAATATTCTTGACAATAAGTGTATATTTTACAGAAAAATTCTAAAACATGGAAAATTTTAATCAAATTTTTACCTTACTTGCAAAAAGTGAAGGTATTGGGTTAAATCTCGATATCCTAGAAACTGGTCTTATAAATATTATTGCGTTAGTAGCAATTTTAGTTTATACAGGTAAAGATTTCTTAGGATCGACTTTACAAGAAAGAAAAACTACGATTGTAAAAAGTATTCAAGATGCAGAAGACAGATTAAGTGAGGCGAATAAACGTTTAAGTCAAGCACAAAAACAATTAAGCCAAACGGATTTTGTTCTTTCTCATATTCGGACTGAAACAAAATCAGCAAAAAAAAGTTTACTGACATCTGATGCAAGAATAGCAAAAAATGAATTAAAAATTCGTTTTAATAGAGCTATATCAACATTTCGTGCCAAAGAACAGAAATTATTTGATCAAGTTAAGTTAAAAATAGTATTAACAGTTTTAACTCGTAGTGTACGAAAAGCAAAAGAAACTTTTGGAACAAAAAAACGTTCACGTGCGTTGATCAATGAAACTATTCAAAAAATAGAAGGAGATTTATTCAATGAGTAGAAATCCTGTAGCGTCAAAAATTGCTGTTCCTTACGCACGAGCGTTATATGATTATTCTGTTGATCAAAATATAGTGCATATACTTACAGCAGATTTTCTAAATCTATACTCCGGTGGAGATAGTAATAACGGTAAAATAGAAGAAAAAATTTCTATAAGTAAACATCTTGATAAATTTATTAAAGTTTTA
>Ga0213860_10000610_pt1:10000-14364 | contig 14364 bp, 17 predicted proteins | sample PICome_3_FD_160118 | JGI IMG/M metagenome (GOLD analysis project Ga0213860, IMG submission 160118) | Coastal seawater microbial communities near Pivers Island, North Carolina, United States - PICO550 | ecosystem: Environmental > Aquatic > Marine > Coastal | place: USA: North...
GCCAATAGAATGTAACCCAGCCTATTGTATTTAACATCCAGAACATAGCTAAATAGAAAGCATCCCAAGCTGAAATATCACAAGTACCACCTCGTCCAGGGCCATCACATGGGAAACTGTAACCAAAGTCTTTTTTATCTGGCATTAATTTTGAACCACGTGCATCTAAAGCACCTTTTACAAGAATCAAAGCAGTTACATGTAAGCCTAATGCAATAGCATGATGCACTAAAAAATCACCTGGTCCAATTTTTAAGAATAGATCATTTTTTGGATTATTGATTGCTTCTAGCCAACCTGGTAACCAAACTTGATTTCCTGCTGCTGTCGCTGGACTAGTTGATGATGCTAATAGCACATTAAATTGATAAACTGCTTTTCCAGATGCAGCTTGAATATATTCTGCAAATAATGGTTCAAATAAAATTTGTTTTTCAGGTTGTCCAAAAGCAACAACAGTATCATTATGAATATATAATCCCAATGTATGGAAACCTAAAAATAATGATGCCCAACTTAAGTGTGAAATTATTGCTTCTTTATGTTCTAACATACGAGCTAAAACATTGTTTTTATTTAGCTCTGGATCATAATCACGAACAAAGAAAATAGCACCATGAGCAAATGCTCCGACCATTAAAAATCCGGCAATATATTGATGGTGTGTATATAAAGCAGCTTCAGTTGTAAAATCTTTTGATAAATATGCATAAGGTGTTAAGGCATACATATGTTGTGCTGTTAGTGATGTTGCAACACCTAAACACGCTAATGCTAAACCTAACTGCATATGTAATGAATTAGTAATTGTCTCAAATAAGCCAACATGACCAGCTCCTAAGCGTCCTCCTGGTGGACGATGAGCATCTAAAATTTCTTTCATGTTATGACCAATCCCAAAATTTGTTCGGTACATATGACCTGCTACTATGAATACAACCGCAATAGCTAAATGATGGTGGGCAATATCAGTTAACCACAACGATTGAGTTTGTGGGTGGAATCCACCTAAAAATGTTAAAATTGCTGTACCAGCACCGTCACTTGTGTTGAATGCATGTGCTTGAGTATCTGGATTTTCAGCATATACAGTCCAATTACCAGTAAAGAAAGGTGTTAACCCAGCTGGGTGTGGGGGTGTTGTTAAAAAATTATCCCAACCAATATGAATTCCACGCGAAGCGGGAATAGCCACATGGACAATATGACCAGTCCAAGCTAATGAACTAAACCCTAATAAACCTGACAAATGATGGTTTAAACGTGATTCATTATTTTTAAACCAAGATAAACTAGGTCGGAATTTTGGTTGTAAATGTAACCAACCAGCAATTAATAAAACACTCGCAAGTAATAACAATCCAATAGAACCTTTATATAATTCTTGATTTGTTCTAAAACCGATTGTATACCACCATTGATATAAACCTGCAAAGGTAATGTTTACAGGATAAGAATTTCCTTTACTAAAAGCTTTTAATGCGGATTCACCAAAATGTGGATCCCAAATAGAATGGGCAATTGGTCTGACTTTTAATGGATTTGAAACCCATTTCTCAAAATTACCTTGCCATGCAACATGAAATAAATTGCCCGAAGTCCAAAGGAAAATAATTGCAAGATGCCCAAAATGAGATGCAAAGATTTTTTGGTATAAGTTTTCTTCAGTCATACCATCATGCGCTTCTAAATCATGCGCTGTTGCTATACCGTACCAAATTCTTCTAGTTGCTGGATCTTGTGCAAGGGCTTGGCTAAACTTTGGAAATTTAGTTGCCATAATTGTTAGATACCTTTTTATATAATTTATAGTTGTAAATAAAATTGAACTTAAAAAGTTTTTTTTGCAAATTTACATATTTATATAAATATAAATATGTTCTAATAATACTAGAAATTAAGTAATTGAAATTGAACGGGCTAAGAAGAATGCCCAAGTTGTTCCAATACCGCCTAATAAATAATGTGCTAAACCAACAGCTCGACCTTGAGTAATACTTAATGCTCTTGGTTGAATAGTAGGGGCAAAATTTAATTTATTGTGTGCCCAAACAATTGACTCAATTAATTCTTGCCAGTAGCCACGACCACTAAATAAGAACATTAAACTAAATGCCCAAATAAAATGAGCACCTAAGAAAATTAAACCATATGCTGATGAAGCAGAACCATATGATTGAATTACTTGAGAAGCTTGTGACCATAAAAAGTCACGTAACCAGCCATTAATTGTAATTGAACTTTGAGCAAAATTTCCACCTGTAATATGTGAAATTGTACCATCTGGTGTAATTGTTCCCCAAACATCTGATTGCATTTTCCAGCTAAAATGGAAAATTACAACTGAAATTGAGTTATACATCCAAAATAATCCTAAAAATACATGATCCCAACTAGAACTTTGACATGTACCACCACGACCTGGGCCATCACAAGGGAAACGGAATCCTAAATTTGCTTTGTCAGGAATTAATTTTGAACTGCGGGCATACAATACACCCTTTAATAAAATTAATACTGTTACATGAATAGTAAATGCATGAATATGATGAACCATAAAATCTGCTGTACCTAATTTAATAGGCATCATTGCAATCTTACCACCAACTTCAATAGCATCGCCCCCAAAAGCATAGCTTGTAGTTGCTAATGCATTTGGCGCCGTTGTACCTGGTGCTAATAAGTGAATATTTTGAATCCACTGAGCAAAAATTGGTTGTAATTGAATTGCTTTGTCTGAGAACATATCTTGAGGTCGACCTAGCGCTCGCATTGTATCATTATGGATATAGAATCCAAAAGCATGACAACCTAAGAAAATACAAACCCAATTTAAATGAGAAATAATTGCATCTCTATGACGTAATACACGATCTAATAAATTATTATAATTATTTGCTGGTGTATAATCACGAACCATAAAAATAGCTCCGTGGGCAGCACCACCAACAACACAAAAACCACCTATCCACATATGATGTGTAAATAATGATAATTGTGTTGCGTAATCAGTTGCAAGGTAGGGGTAAGGAGGCATCGCATACATATGATGTGCAACAATAATACTTAGAGATCCCATCATTGCTAAATTAATCGCTAATTGTGCATGCCATGAAGTTGTTAAAATTTCATATAATCCTTTATGACCTTCACCTGTAAAAGGACCTTTATGAGCTTCTAAAATTTCTTTCATATTGTGGCCAATACCCCAATTAGTTCGGTACATATGTCCAGCAACAATGAATAAAACTGCTAATGCTAAATGATGATGTGCAATATCACTTAACCATAAACCACCTGTTACAGGGTTTAAGCCGCCTTTAAATGTTAAGAAATCTGAGTATTCTCCCCAATTTCCACCAAAAAATGGTGTTAATCCTTTGCTAAAACTTGGATATAATTGTGCCATTAAATCGCGGTTGATTAAGAATTCATGCGGCAAAGGAATCTCTTGCGGTGAAACACCTGCATCTAATAATTTATTAATTGGTAATGCTATATGAATCTGATGACCAGACCATGATAAACAGCCTAATCCTAATAAACCAGCCAAATGATGATTCATCATTGATTCTGCATTTTGGAACCATTCTAATTTTGGTGCAGCTTTATGATAGTGGAACCATCCAGCAAATAACATGATTGCAGACATTGCTAAACCACCAATTGCTGTCCAATATAATTCTACTTCACTTGTAATCCCTTCTGCTCGCCACATTTGGAACCAACCCGATGTTGTTTGAATACCTTGGAAATTTCCACCAACATCAGCATTTAAGATTTCTTGACCAACTATTGGCCAAACAACTTGTGAACTTTGTTTTATACTAATTGGATCAGTTAACCACGCTGAATAATTAGAAAAATACGCACCATGAAAATGCATACCACTAATCCATAAAAAAATAATTGCTAATTGACCAAAATGTGCACTAAAAATTTTACGAGAAACTTCTTCTAATGAACTTGTTTGAGTATCAAAATCATGAGCATCTGCATGTAAGTTCCAAATCCACGTAGTAGTTTTTGGTCCTTTAGCTAAAGTTCTTGAAAAATGTCCAGGTTGGGCCCATTTTGCGAAACTAGTTTCGACAGCGTCTTTTTCAACAAAAACTTGTACGTTTTTTGAACGACGCTCTGTTGAGCTTATTGCCATTAATTTTCTCCTTTTGGGAGACGGAAATTGATGAAACTCTTATAACAAATAAAAAATAGTAATTATTTTTTAAATATAAGTTTTCACTATGTATTATACTCTATTTTTACCTTTTCGCTAAAACAAACTTAAAAAAAATCTATATGTTTTAAACTTTTTTTAATTTAAGTCGGGATAGTAGGATTTGAACCTACGGCACCCTGCTCCT
>Ga0213860_10000612_pt1 | contig 14353 bp, 17 predicted proteins | sample PICome_3_FD_160118 | JGI IMG/M metagenome (GOLD analysis project Ga0213860, IMG submission 160118) | Coastal seawater microbial communities near Pivers Island, North Carolina, United States - PICO550 | ecosystem: Environmental > Aquatic > Marine > Coastal | place: USA: North Carolina...
CTATCTGACCAGTGTTGTAATTCTAAACTGCCTTCTGGCAGAGGGTAGGCATCAAATTCAACTGCCTCTTCTATTTGTGCTTCTTCTGTAACTCCAATTTCATCTCTTAACCTAATTGCTTCAATGCTCAATCTTTGTATTAAGTTATCGTCACCACCAAGCCAACCTATAAGTTTTCTCATCTTGTAACCAAGATGACCGCCTGGTTTCCAGCCTGTTTTAAAGTTACAATTAAAACAGTGGTAAGAGACTGTGCCATCTCCCTGTGTAATGATACCGCCTCTTCCACGTTTGTCTTGGCTTTCGCCATTATGAACACAACATGGAGCATCAAAACTCATCCAACCAGATGGTGTAGTCTTACGACGAGGAGGAAGGAGGGAAACTACATTATCTGAAATTACTGTATTCATAGTAGTATTATACTAAAAATAGTAGGTGGAAGTCAACCTTTTATTTGGACTTATTTAAATATATATAGACTTTTTTGAGTAATCTCTTCAAAACTGGATGAGAAGCGTCCCAATTAAACAAGGCAAAGTAGGCTAACAAGTCTGGACTTAGATAATGTCCAATTTCATCTTTAAATTGTGCTGTTTTCTTTGCCATTCTCAATAATTGAAATGCTCCGTCTTTTCCTACACGTCTTGTAAGTTCATCGGCTATATTCATAGCATAGGCTTCAATTTCATCTGGGCGACTCATGTATTCATATTCCATGCCTTTATCGTCAACGTATCCGTCTCTGCCTGGATGAAAGTCTCTAGACCTATGTTGAGTCATGTGTAATAACTCGTGCTTCATTACATCTTTTAATTTGTATAAAAAGAATTTACGACCTTGTTTTGTCCATTCTAACTCATCATTATCTTTATCACTAAAGAAAAGATCAATGTGTATTGGTATTCCACCTTCTTCATCTGCTTCTGGGTCATAATGAGCACCAATGTTCATAGTACCTGATTCAAGGTCAGGCTTCTTGTGAATTTTAATCTTCGTCATTGGAAAATGCTTTTTAACGAGTCCAGCAATCGTAGACAAAGATTGGGTACCTCTGATTTCTCTTGCCAAAGGACCCAATTCAACTTGGTTCGGACTTGAAACTTCGTTTATAAGCATAAACTTACTTATCTTATTTCATAAATGTGTGATTACCTAGTACACCAATATATTTTTTAGTATCTGCCCAGTGAGGATATACCAAGTTATGAGCATAATAATAAACTGCTCCACTAGTGTTATCTGTTATAGACATCTTGCCTACTTCTAAAGTATAAATTGCTATTTCAACAGATTCTCTCCATGCTCTAGCATTACCTTTAATTTCTTGACCGTTTTTGTAGTTTGCCCAAATAACGTCTTTTTGTCCATCACAATACCAACTAAACTGACATCTGTGTTTTCTAGGGTAATAAACTCTTTCTGAATCTGGTAAATCGGCGTGTTGTTTAGTCTTCCATGATTCTCTCACAGGACCTTCTGTAACAACTTTACAAAATGTATCAGGCCATCTAGCATCATTAACCCTATTACGAGTAACGTTTGCCACGGCCGCCTTACCTGAATATGATTCTGCTCTTGCTTCGAAATAAATGTTCTCTGCTAGACATTGTACTTCTGAATAGTGCCTTTTTAATACACCTTCAGATTCTAGTGTTTGCCACAAAATGTGTTTTGCTTGACTAGTTAATTCTGCTCCTGTTGTTGCCATTGCTGATGTTGTTGAAAACATCATAACAACTGCTAAAAACATCTTTTTCATATATCTGCTCCTTATCATTTATAGTATTATAATACTACATTTTGGCGGTTTTGTCAACCAATTTTTTATGCTTTGAGTGGGCTAAAAACCTAACGATAATGGCGGTTTTTTAACACGTGATCGTCTTTAATATGTCCTATATCGACATAATAGCAATATTGGGCCTTTTTCCATGCCCATTCACTGTATTTGAAAGGTATTTGATATGGTCTAAAAAGTGTGGTTTCTGTAAACACTGAGTTTACATTTTTGTTGAAATATTTAATATAGTTTAAGAACAAGTAATGTCCAATTAAAAACTTACTGCCGTCTAACCAATTTTTATCTTTATGTTCGGTTGCTTGGCTAACAACATCGATCATAGACTGAGGTAGGCTATGTAACTGTACCATTTCTTCAGCAGGGCCTTTGTATATCCAATCGTTGCCATGAATAAGATTTCCGTCGTCATTCATTCCATCAAAAACAAAATCATCTGCTTCTATCATTTTATCAAAATTACTAGCATCTTTTACAAGGCAATCCCAACGACTGTGTACTATTACATTGTAGTCGTCAAAATTGTTTTCAGTTAATGTTTTGCTAAATTGATAAAAACGCCCAAAGTGATATTGAAAGTTTTCTACACATTCTTCGGGTCTGTACCCAGCACTTTCTTTAGGCTTAGTAAGATATGTTTCTAGTTGTTTTGATTTTTTATAAAACTTAATTAGTTCAGCAGGATCAGTAAATGAAAAGTTACAATCTGTTTTTAAGAAGTTGTTAAGACTCCCTGACTGTTCATACTTGGCTCTATTAAGTAGTCTAATAAAAGATGTACTATCAACCTTTAAAGGCCAAGTTGTGCTAAAGAATGTTATGTCGTGCTGTGACTCGTTGGCTAGCGATTCCCACCAGTACCAACACCAATCGATATATCGTACCTGTCCTGTGAGAACCACAGCAACTTTCATTGTTTAGCCTTTGTATTTGTATATGCCGGCTTCGATAAGTTTTTTTCTATTAGAGTCGTGCTTCTTTTCAACTGACTCTTTGCTTTGTCCGTGATATGCTACAGCATATCCATCTTTAATTAACTGTTTGTTTATGTTAACACCGTCAATCCAAACTTCAGCAAGTATTCTACCAAACTTACCTGTTTCTTCACCTTTTTTAGTTTTCAAAATAACTTCTTTAGAAACTTTTAAATGTTCTTTTAATGCTTCTTTTGAAAGTAGGCCTCTGTATTTTTCTTCTTTATCTCTAGTTCTTGATTCTGGTGTATCTATACCGTACATTCTAACACGATTCTTTAACCACACATCAAAACCCAAATCGACATCCACATCAAGAGTGTCGCCGTCAACTACTCTTGTTACTTTCGCTCTATATTCGTACATACTATTCCTTTTCTATTTGTTGTTCATATCGATGAAACACTTCAGGAATTCCTGTTGACTTAATTAACCAACCGTTTTCATCTACAATGAAAACATCTCCTGGCTTGTATAAGCCTTTGTCCATTAGTTCAGAATCCCACTCACCTTTTACTCTAAAGTGTGGGCCTGCTTGTTCAATCGCGTAATCTATCCACAACATTGATATCTCTCCATAATTGACCAAAGTCTTTGTCGGTATTATATCCAAACAAATCATTTGGTTCACTAGTTCTTTCGATATCAAAAGTTACACAATGGCTACCTCCATCCCAGAAGTATTTGTGACGAAGTGGACAATGTATTACTTCGATACCATGTGTATTTAACAAATTCGTAACATCTTTGTTTACATGACTGGTTATAACTGTTGTGGGATTTATGTGAAGCATATTAACTTCAAATGTAGTTTCTTCGCTGTATCCAATCCAATGAGTAAGATACTGCTTAACAAATCTTACTGCTTCTTCATTGTCATTAACAATACGGAAACTAAAATCTTCATGTAGTCTATGAAACTTGTGATGGTCTTTAGGCAAGTAATGTGGTAGCCTGTGTATCTCCCAATCTTTAAATGAGTCTTTGTACAAATCAACTTCGAACCTAGTTAATACTAGTCCAGGCTTTATAGGACATACACTTGAATCACTGTGGCCGCCTATACTTGCTGTGTGTATGTTTACATCTAGATCAGTTTTTAATCTATACTTTCTTAAAAATTCAACAAACTTATGATTTTGATTTTCTGTATCTATTACAAGATCTTTGCCTAACCTAAATATATCACTAGCACAAAATCCATCATAGATAATTACATCATCTCTATAATCTTTTAAAACATCTTCAGCATAGTTTTGCCATACAAAATTAGCACCTACAAATATTTTATCATGCCAGCGTAATAAATGATTACGAACAGCAAAAGGTTGAGCAGGTAGTTTGTTACGATTATGTAAATTATCTCCAGCAGATGTAAAGCCGTCTGCTTCCATAAACCTTTTAACATCTGGCCTTAAAACTTTAACACCGTGCTTAGATAAAGTGTCACACATAAAGTCTAGATCTTCTTGTGTTTCTTCTGTTATCTTAACTAACGGATCTCTAATATTATGTTCTAGGTCGTGATATATTTCTGGCGGTAGTATGTCGCCTACTAGTACTGTTTTTAGTTCACCCCAATTATGAAAACAATTATCCATACCATCTTCTTATGTCTGCTTTATAAAACAGATAGTCAATTACAATTAAATTAAAAAATAAAGCAGGCGGTGTAAAAGAAAATCCTATAATCCATGGAAGTAAAAACAAGTAAAATATTAAACCCATTATATATCTTCCAGGCAAGGAAGGCGTCCATTCAAGCCACTTTGGTGGCGGAGGTTTAGGTCTAAAGTCTTCTACTTCCCAATCCATTATTATACTATCTGTTTGGAGCGGGTGATCGGATTCGAACCGACGACCCTTTCGTTGGCAACGAAATGCTCTACCACTGAGCTACACCCGCCTAAAAGGTTCTGGTTATTTGTTAGATTGTTGGCCTCTAACAAATAACCATCACCAGTCTTTTCTCTTTTGTCTTTGTTTAATTTTCGTCTCCCTAGTGCCAACACCTTAGGAAGGGTTTCAATGTACATTGTTTTTACATTATACTGAGTTTTATCTAAAATGTCAATCACTTTTTCTATCTTTTTTAAATTGGTATATTGCTAAATTTCTTCTATGATATTCTCTACAATGTGTCCTAACTTCGTCATGTAGTACTAACGGACTTTTTTTATATACTTCGTCAATTAATTGCCACGGTTCTTTACTACCATTACATAATTTTTGATAATCTAAATAATAATCACTGTGCTCTTTTTCTAGATGACATTGTCTAAGCATATAAGCATTTTGATCTTCATTATACGTTGTTCGTTGAACCATGTCTTTAATGGCAGGTCCATGCTCAACCCACACCTTTTTTTCTCTTATTTTATTTGCTTCTGGTGTTGTTTCTCTTATACCAAAATAGTTTTTACAATCGCTTTTTATATCTCTAATTGTTCTACAGAATTTAGCAACTTCAATGTCTTGTGTAGAGATAGTAAATGTAGGACAAGGTATGTCAAATACATTTTCAAAAGTTTTAGAAAAATTTGGATACAATCCATGCTCTAGAATAAAAGCATCTTTAGTTACATTGTGTTCAATTTGATGTGGTACATCAGATGTTCGAAGATAGTGTTCTAATCTAGTGGGTTTGTATTCTGTAAACTCGCCAGTTTCCCAATCGTACCATTTCTCTCCCTCTTCGTCACTCCATTGTATTCTTTTAAAATCAGGATGTTCCCAAAGTTCTATAGGAAAATGATATTCGTTCCAATAACTATTTGCTTCTGGTTTTTCTGAATAACCGTATCGCCAAAGGAGTGTTCTTAAAAAGAAATGTCCTCCCATTCCGGCTCTAAAATTAAAGTAACAAATCCTCTTCATACTTGTAATTAGCCAAAAAAATAGGGCGAAGCACTATATGTGGTTCACCCTATTTTAAAGTTTAGTTATATTAGAATGAGAATTTCAAACCTGCTGACATTTGTGTAGTGTCTACACCTGTGTCATTATCAGTTGTTTGATATTCAGCATACGTTAACAAACTGTCTGAGATCGAACGGCTTACACCGTAAGTCATGTATTGAGCTGTACCTTCTTTATCACCGAAGCCAACTGCTAGAGTTGTGTCACCGAATGATTTAGAGGCAGTGTACTCAAGACCTGTTAAATCTGTTGCCGCATCTTTCATTGAATACGTGGCACCTAGATCTAAGCCAGCCAATTCAGCGCCAGCAGATAGAACAGTATATTTTACACTGTTTACTCTGTCGTCTACAAGACCAGCCGCCACAGATAACGGACCTAACTCAGTTGATGCTGAAATGTCAGTAACATCTAAGCCATCTTTACCAGAAGCACCATCAATAACTCCTAAAGCACTAATGCTTACAGGACCTACAGAATTTTCATACTTCAAAGAGTTTGAAGAACGAGAAGCGTAAGTGAATACAGCATTGTTACCATATACGTTAAAGATGTTTGTTTTAGATACACCATCAGTTGGGTTAGATTGTCTACCCCCTGATACAGCACCTAATTCGCCTAAATCTACACCAACATACGCTAATCTAGAGTCAAATGTATCTGATCCTGAATCATCAGCATCGATACCAACTTCTAGTTTTGCGAAACCTGTAATAGATTGTGTTGAGCCTTCAACAGTTGGTAAACTCTCAGAAAAGTCAATACCAATCTTTGAACCATTGTTTTGGGCTTTCATTACTGCTTCACCAGAAGCATTGTCATCATTACTTAACATATAATTAAGTGAACCGTATACACTAACGTCAGCATAGGCGATCGATGATGATACTAGCAAAGTTGCTAGAAAAGGGATTAAAGTTTTTTTCATTTTTTTTCCTTCTTTATTTAAAAAGAAGCCCACCTTACAGCGGGCCTCTAATCCAAGTTCTGTTGCCAGGCTTAGGTAACCCCGAGCAATTATGCCGCTAAAGCGTAATCCTCGTAAGCAAAGTTATCGTTTGCATTTATAAAGTTTGCTTGATTTTCGGTCATCGCCTACCGGTAACTCCACTGAACCTAATAACCAACAGTCGATCCTAGTTCGGCCCCTCAATTCACACCCTCAGTAATGTAAATTGAGGGATCGAAGTTTTTTGGTGGAGCCGCCCGGTACCGCCCCGGGGTCCTGACTGGCGTTGAGTTTGCTTCAACGTTACAGATATATTTATAACATCTTTTTAACAAGATGTCAACTATTATATCTAAACTTTAGTTTTTAAGGTGTCAGCATTAATGCCAGCACCACTTACAATACCTGTAGTAGAGGTAAAATAAGCATCTTTCATTTTTTTATTTGGTGTTGCTACAGAAATAATACTAGACTTATTATAACTAATATCTTCTCCTGGATCTACTGTTACCATTGCTGGAACAAGACCTACACCTTTTTGAGTTTGTACTAATGCTAAAGGTTTAGCAACATGATATTGTAACTCATCTTCTTGAGATAGTTTAGCAACAATTTCTTCACCTGTTGTAATTCTAAAGCAAATAACATCGTCTTTTTTAAATTTGTTTTGAATAAGCATCTATTTTTTCTTGAACTGTTTCTTTTGTGTGTTTTTTTAATCCGTCAGCGCCACCTTCGATTAATATTTCTTTTCCAAAAAATATCTGTGGAACTGAACGAAGTCCTTTTTCCATTATGAGGTTTCTTGCTTCGTTATCATGTTCAATGTTTACTTCATTAAACTCAAAGCCGTTGTTTCTTAACCAACTTTTTGCTACGTTACAATAACCACAAACTGTCTTAGTATATACCGTTATCATTTTTATTTCCTTTATAATGTGAATCCTGAAAAAGTTTCTTTATCAACATCTTGCTTTGTTCCACCAATAATATAACTAGAAATTTCTGTTTCTTGTGGTGCTACTTGTACATCACTTCCAGCAATCCATTTCTGTGTCCATGGTAGAGGATTCATTGAGTCTACTTTAATTGGACTTGATAATCCGGCCGCTTGTATACGTTTATGAGCAATCCAATCAACATATTTTTTAAGCAATTCTGAATTCAAACCAATCATACTTCCATCTTTAAAAAGGTATTCAGCCCAGGCTTTTTCTTGCTCAACTGCTTCCATAAACATTTGAACACATTCTTGTTCTGTTTCTTTAGCAATCTTGGCAAAGTCTGGATCGTCCTTTGGTAGTAACTTAATTAGCGTTTGTGTACTTGCTAGGTGTACATTTTCGTCACGAGCAATAAACTTAATAATCTTAGCGTTGCCTTCCATCTTCTTAAGTTCAGCAAATGCCCAACTACAAGCAAATGAAACATAAAAGCGAACGCCTTCTAGAATGTTTACACTCATAATACATTTCCAAAGAAGTTTTTTAAGTTCGTATTCGTCTACTTTAATTTTCTTACCATTAACAGTATGTGTTCCTGGACCTAATAACTCCCAGTACTTTGTTTTTTCAATAAGTTCGTCGTATGCTACAGTAATACTATTAGCACAGTCAATAATTTCTTGAATGTTCATTAGTTCATCAAACACCTGTGTTGGGTTTGAATAAACATTTCTAATAATGTGTGTATAACTTCTACTGTGAATTGTTTCTGAGAATGCCCAAGTTTCAATCCAAGTTTCTAGTTCTGGAATACTAACCAAAGGCAATAATGCTACATTAGGTGAACGACCTTGTACAGAATCTAAAAGGATTTGTCTTTTAAGGTTGCTTGTAAAAATATGCTGTTCCCAATCAGTAAGTTCTTTAAAGTCTTTAGAGTCTTTTAAAATATCAACTTCTTCTGGTCTCCAAAAGAAACCTAGTTGTTTGTCTGTTAACTTGTCAAACTGTCTATATTTCATAGTGTCATATCGTTGGATATCAACACCACCATTAGGATCCATAAATGCTAAACTCTTAACATGATCCTTTGTTTTTTCTGTTTGGAATACTGACCTCATTTTTCTACCTTTTCTATCAATACTTTTACGTTGCCTTCTTTGCCTAGAAACCCTTTAGGTTCCTTTGCTATTAATTCTAAAATCTTGTAATCGTTATGTGAGTAATGATTACTTATCTCCTCTTCCAACTCAGTATATGAAAAAGGCTCTTTTTGTGCTTCTGCTATCCTAGGAGTATTAAACGTCATATACGCTCTACAACCTGTGGATAACTTATCTAACAGTTTATTCATATTTTGTATTATACTATCTTTACCTACGAAATGTAAAGAACAAATTGCTATAATTCCAAAATATTTTTCCTTTTGACCCTCGTCTAAAAAGTTACTGCTAACTAAATCAGGTAAAGGAAAGAAACTGCCTTCACTAAAATCTAGTCTATCAACACCATATATGTTTGTCCAAAATTTCTTAAAATCATTAGGACCACACCCATAATCTAAAACTGTTTTATTTTGTGCTGTCTGCTGTACTTTCCAAATATAATAAAACGGTTCTATACTTGTTATCTTGTAACTATCCCATACCCTAGTCTGGCTCCACCAGGATTTGGTTGATTCAACTTCAGAGTCAGTGTAGACACGATCATAATGATCAATAACTTTTTTATATATGTCTGACTGATAAAACTCTGTTATATCACGCATGACTCACAGTTCTCTTGACTTTCATATTCTGTTTCTACATACTGACTAGCAAGTTCAACTGCCGCGGTGTTTTTCTCAATTTCAATTTCACCAGCACCATCATAAGTGTTAAAGTAATAAAGTTGTTTGCCACCGTATTTGTAAAAAGTCAAAAGATGTGTAAGCATTTCGCTCATTGGTATTTTTTCATCATCATAATAAGTCGGATTGTAACTAGTATTGACCGAAATACCTTGATCGATATATTTCTGTAGGACTGCCATGATATGTAAGTAACCTACCGGCGACCTTTGATCCCAAAGCAATTCATATTTGTTTTTTAAAGTTTGTATACTTGGTACTACTTGTTTTAAAACACCATGCTTACTTTGTTTAATACTTACTAAACTACGTGGCGGCTCAATACCGTTTGTAGCATTTGAAATTTGTGCTGATGTTTCAGCAGGCATAAGTGCCATAAGTGTTGAATTTTTAATGCCTGTTTCTTTAAGTTGTTTTCTTAAACTAGTCCATGCCATACGTTCTTTGTGTGGCACTAGTTCATCTAAATCTTTTTTGTATGTGTCAATAGGCAAAAGACCTTGACTGTATTTTGTTTCGTCACTACCTTCAGGAGCACCGGTTTCTTTTGCCAAATCGGCACTTGCTTTAATCAAATAGTAACTCCATGCTTCAGCATACCTGTCAATTAAATCTAAATTAGGATCTGAGTATGTCATATCATTTTTTGCCATCCAATAAGCAAGATTAATAATACCAATACCTAATGGGCGTCTTTTCTTTGTACTATTTTCTGCCGCTTTGACTGGATAGTTTTGATAATCTAATAAAGCATCTAAACCTCTTACTGCTAGTGTACAAGGCTTTTCAAAATCTCTAGGGTCTTTTATGTTACCCCAATTGATTGCTGAAAGCGTACATAAAGCAATTTCACCGTCTGGGTCATCAAAACCATTTAAAGGTTTTGTAGGTAAATTAATTTCACAGCATAAATTTGATTGCTTAATAGGTGCTTTATCAACTTGGAAAGAACCGTGATCGTTAGCGTTGTCAACATTCATCAAGTATATTCTACCTGTGTTTTTACGCTCTTCCATAAACATACCAAATAGTGTAGAAGCGGGAATAGATTTTTTACGGATTTTAGTAGACCTTTCTGCTTTTTCATAAAGTTCTTTAAACTTGTCTTGATCAGCAAAAAAGGCATCATACAATCCTGGAACATCACTAGGTGAAAACAAAGTAATATTACCGCCTGATATTAATCTCTCATACATTAACTTATTACACTGTACTCCGTAGTCCATGTGTCTAACACGATTGTCTTCTGTACCTTTGTTGTTTTTTAGTACTAAAAGATCTTCTACTTCATAATGCCAAATAGGATAGTATAGTGTTGCCGCGCCATTTCTCACACCACCCTGTGAACAAGATCTTGTAGCACTTTGAAACATTTTATAAAACGGAATTACTCCTGTATGATAGGCGTCACCGTGACGGATGGGACTTCCAAGAGCTCTGATTGAACCTGCTCCAATTCCAATACCGGCTTTTTGTGAAACATACTTGACAATAGAACTGGTAGTAGCGTTAATGCTATCAAGGCTGTCATCAGTCTCAATGAGTACACAACTTGAGAATTGCCTTTGTGGCGTCCTAACACCTGCCATAACAGGAGTAGGCAAACTAATATAAAACTTACTAATAGCGTCATAATAATCCTTTACCCATTGTAGTCTAGTTTCTTTAGGATAGTTACTAAACAATGTAGCCGCGATTAAAACGTATGCTACTTGAGGTGTTTCTTTAATCTCACCTGTAACTCTATTTTGTACAAGGTACTTACCTCTAAACTGTTCCATGGCGGCGTAAGTAAAATCTTCATCACGTTTGTGATCGATAAACTTGTTAATTTTATTCCACTCTTCTTCAGTGTAATCAGTTAAAAGGTTTTCGTCATAATATTTTTCTTTAACGTTCTTTTTTAAAATTTCGTAAATGTGTGGAGGATCAAAGTCACCATATACCATTTTTCTTAAATGATAATTGATTAACCTTCCTCCTACATATTGATAATTTGGTGATTCTTCTGTAATCAAGTCCGCCGCACTTTTAATTAAAGTTTCTTGAATTTCTGTACTTGTCATTCCATCAAAGAAACTTAGGTGGCTGTTAATCTCAACTTGGCTAGCAGAAACATTTTTCAAACCGTCGGTGGCGTGAAAAACAACCTTGTGCATTTTTTCTAAGTCTAAAGGTTCTTTGTCGCCGTTACGTTTTGTTATTGAGATTTTATTGGATTGATTCATACTACTCTCCGGGTGTGTGTTTCTATTATTCTTATCATAAGTAAGATTCTGTTCTAAGTTCAGCATAATTCCATGTCCATTGTCGATGTGCTTTTTGTTCAACTATAGAAGTATTTACAACTTCCCCAATACTCCAATTAAGAGTATATTTGTTGTAGACATCAACAGCAACGGTATACGCTGATTGATCTTTATTGTTATATATTACTATATCTAGGTCGCGTTTGTCAAATCTTTCTGTAAGAAAAAGTGTATAATAAATTCCAAGAGCCAATCCAACATCATCATACCTATCAGATGCTATCAACTCCCACGGCTGAGGCCAAGTTTCAGGAAGGTCATAAGCCAAATATGGCATTGCCTGAGGAGCAAAATGCCACAGTTTTGCTGTGTTTACTAGTATTTCATCTCGTTCGAGGTACGAGTTTTCTAAACGAAATTCACGCCAAGCACGAATCCGCTCTTGATATGATAAGTCAAACATTAATTAATAGTTACGTTCTATTCTATAATAAAAATTGCCAGGTGTGGATAAGTTGTTAGTAAGATATTGAAGTTTTGTTACTCCACTTGATCTATCTAAACTTAAAGTTACGCCAACATCTGACTCTTCTACAAAATCATCTGCTATTGTACTACCGGCACTAGTATTTGAAATTAACAGTGTACCTGTTCTTATTCTAATTCCTCTTACAATCGTATAATCAATTCTTAAATTAGTATCGACTGTTCTACTAAATTCTAAACCTGTGTCTGTAGCAACACTTTGGTTATCTTGTAATTCTATTTTCTTACCAGCAAATTGTTTATGGAAACCATAATTAATACTATGGTCTGCTAGTGTGGCATAAACTTCTTTGCCGTTATGCTCTACTCTAGATTTAACTATATGATCAGTATCATTTCGTTCAAACCAATCACCAAAACAACCGTTACCGTCAGTAGCAAATTCTACTACTGGTGTAGTTGGATTTCCAGCACCAGCGTGATTGTTTGCTACATCTCTATATGTATTAAAGGCTGATGTTACAGCCATACCTGCATAAACATGAATGGCTCGTTGAGCAATTTTATCAAAGTAACTATGTTGAATTCTAAACCCAACAGCATTACCTGAACCAATATTTTCTCCTATAATAACACCTTTAAACAAATTATGGAAGTGACAATTATCAAAAACAATATTCTGAGATGAAATGTCATTTCTTACTGCTGTGTTTTGAAACGCAAACTCACAGTGATCAAAAACTATATGAGATGTTTCGTTCGCTACTGTTTGTGTAAATGTGACACAAGTTTTATTGCTTCCTGCTACAGTAGGTTTGCTAGAGTGTCTGCCTCTAAATTTTATATCAATAAATCTACAACCGTGTGCTTGATCAATAGAAACAATATCTTCGTCAACTGTTTGATGTAATGTTAATCCTTGTACTAATATAGCGTCTGGCACAAGGGCTGTTCCTGTACCAATAGCAGAACCTGTGTTTAAATCACTGTCTGCTGTTACTAATACTTTTTTACCTGTTACTTCATTTTTAATAATTGTCTTGTCAATACCTTGTCCAATTATTGAAGCATAAGGAGGAACTTTTACTGAGTCTGTTTTTAAAACAAACGTTCCTGCTGGAAAATATAAAACTCTTCTAGATCTTGGATCTGTTTCTTGAATTGTAAACAGTTGTTCTAACGCTCTATTAATTGCTGGTGTGTCGTCTGTTGAGCCGTCACCTTTAGCACCAAAGTCTACTACGTTTACAAAATCATCTAATTTACGTTGTAATGTTCTACTAGTAGTTCCTGTTGAAGCCGTTTGAACTGAATGTCCTGCTCTTTCACCTTTATATGTATAAGTGTTACTTGAACTTAAAATATTACTATGTTCAGTTAATATCTCTGTATTGCCTAAAACAGGAGCACCCTCATCTGTAGAGCCATTACCAATGTACAATCTTCTATTATTAATGCTCCAGCCAATCTCAGCGGACGCTAATTGTGGCAGATCTTCACTGCTACCACGTCTGTGCTGGATTCTGGATATTTGTACTACAGCCATATTTTAACTCCTAATATAAACTATTTATGCTAATTAGTGATACTCGTGATAGTATTTCTCAACTCTATTCCACCAATGTTCTGAAAATAGTTCAAATTCTTCGCCTTCTAGTACCCAAGACTGGAATTCAAAGTCTTTACTACACATTAAAATAACGCCTGTATTAATATCTGTGCCGTATACCTCATTATGAGCGTGAGCATAGGCTACTAACTGTACTTTGTAATCGTCAACCCATTCATCTTTTTTAGGCTTGTTGGTTTGCTTAAAGTCGATAATTGCTGGCTTTCCTTTGTATATTCCTACACAGTCTGTTGTGCCGGCATATAGTTCTGGGAAATACATTGGCACCTCAACTCCCCAAACTTCATCTACATTAGTCATACCTTCCTCAATAATGATTCCAGCCATTTTGTTTGCTTGTTGACTATAAGGATTTGATCCAGGCTGTTTTAATTCACCGTCAACACAATAATCTTCTAGATACTTGTGCATTCTTGTGCCACGACTGGCCGCTTCAGTTGTAATTTGTTGTGCTTGTTCTGTACCTACTCGCTTTTTCCAATTTGCTAGTGCTTGTTTCTTTTCTTCGCTTTTAGTACGGTCGAGTATAGTTGTAACACTTGGAAGTGATTT
>Ga0213860_10000613_pt1 | contig 14324 bp, 28 predicted proteins | sample PICome_3_FD_160118 | JGI IMG/M metagenome (GOLD analysis project Ga0213860, IMG submission 160118) | Coastal seawater microbial communities near Pivers Island, North Carolina, United States - PICO550 | ecosystem: Environmental > Aquatic > Marine > Coastal | place: USA: North Carolina...
CAGGGTGTTTCCAGACATCTCTATAAACTAGAAAATATCCTGACTTTCTACTTTGCATTTTTACTCTCTTTCTCGATCATCTCGATTAATTGTTTTTTTGAATATCTTTTTAACAGAGTCTTAATTATATTTGTGGTCTTTTTTTGTTTTTCGTATTCTCTAGCACGATTACTAGATACAACCTCAAAATGTTCATCTCTCATTTCAGCCATTGTTCTCTCCTTTTAGGTTAAAAAAATTATTTACTTGTTCTATGTTTTTGATTTCTTTTAAAGTTCTATGTAGTAATTCTTCCTCAGTTCCATACATAGCTTCAAATTGTTCTTTGCAGTTGTGAATACTAAACTGACCTTGATGGTGGTCGTAACATAAAGGAATTGTTTGGTAGTGTCCTGATCTCATACCTATTCCTAGCCCAATGGGTCGTATGTGGTGGACATTAGCTGGTCTTTGGCACACCAGACACCCTAAACTAGCAACCTTGCTCATATGCTCTCTTTCGAGCCTTGTCGCTACTTTTTTCTTTGCCATACGATTGCTTGTTTCCCATATTTAGTTTTTCTAGTCATACCAGAATTTTCTATTAAGTTTAATTCCTGTAATTCATGCACTCTACCACAAACAGAACTTAAAGGCATATCTAACTCATCTGAAATTTCATAATTAGTTAGTGCGTTAAGTTTAATAAGATCATAAACTTGTTCTCTTTTAGTTTTAATCTTAGGCTTTATTGTGGCTAGTGCTTCTTGGCTAGTCTTAGTGTAATTACAAGACTCGTAATCAGTATCAAATATATCTAATTGTTTCATATTCTCTCCTAATTAATTGTGTCATTACCTTTAAATATTTTTTGTGCAACTCCCGTTTTAATAAGAGTTCTAACAAATCTTAATTTGCTACCAGCCCTGTGACTCTCATTAAAAGTTAGAACACCAAAAAATTTAATCATTCTATCTAAAAGTTTTTTTGATTCTTTATATTCTTTAGTGCCTTTATAGATTGATTCACTATCAATATAATATTCTAAAAAATATACATACCAAGTTTGATATTCTTCTTCTGTAACTTCTATTCGATTAAACTTTTTTCTTCTGTCAATCTTCCAATATTTATCTGACATTATATCTAAAAGTTCATATGCTCTTTTAGTTTCATGGTCATAACTAATTCCTACTTTGTGTTGTAGTTCTTCTGTTATAAACCATGTTGGGATTTTATATTTTCTTATTTTCATTTTTTATCTCTCTATTAGGTGCTGGGCTGGAGAGAGAAGCCAACCCAACACGATTAAGTATATGATATGAAAATAAATACTTATATCCTTTCGGATAATTCTCTCTAACATATTTTTTATTTATAATCATATCTTTAATTGATTCGTTTTTTATATTTGATTTGTTTAAATTGCAAGAATTAAAACACAAGTTGTTAAAATAGTTAAAAAAGCTATATTTTATGCGATAAATTAGCTATTGCATAATACAACCCATTTGGTAAGTTATTTGTATGTTAAATAAATTAACTAACAACAAAAAAGGAGAGAAAATGAAAAAAGTAAATATAGAAAAAGTTAGAGTTGAATTAACTTTAATTTTAAAAGACACAAATCCTGTAACAGCAAATAATCAAATTAGAAAATGGGTTGAAGATCAATTTAAAAAATCTGGTGCTAATGAATATTCAGAAATAGATATGTGTAGATCATTTATTTATGACAAATATGAAAGTTTAGAAGATGGTTCAACTTTGATTGCAGATAGAATGACTCCTCTAAAAGATGATTTGTATTTTGATATAGAAAAAAAAGGTAAAGTAAAAAAACATTGGAAAGAACTTTCTGTCCAAGAATGGTATGATTACAAAAGAGGAGATTCTAACATTGAAGTAATAGAGGAGAGATCATAATGAAAAAAATAGCATACTACACTTTAGGTTTTATTTTTTCAGCGTTTTGTTTAACTGCAATCATGTTAGGTTGCTTACATGTATGGAGTATATAATGACAACTACATGGATTCATCAATACAAAACTAAAACCAGAATTTATACTTTACTGTATAGTTATGGTTCTTCTAAACCAGAAATATATTGGAGAAAAAAATAATGAGAATACCAACTAACTCAAACTTTACTAAAGAGATGTCTAAAAGACTACAAAGAATAATTAACCCTCAAACTACATTAGAGGAGTTACAGAATTTACAGGAAGAAGTTAATATGATTAATCCTGTAGATACTTATTTGCAAAAGCAAGTAAGTCATTTGGAGAAAAACAATGAACCCAAAACAAATGTTCAAGGTTCAAGAACAACTAGACAAGAAAAAACAAATGGAGAAAGATTTGTTACAAAGGTTGTTAAAGAACAAAGAACAGCAGAAGAATTTGGCTTTTAAACTTCATCACTTGAAGTATCATCAGCCAATTTTATAGAGAGGAAAAAAAACGATATGAAAAAAACAATACTTTTATGTGGGCTACTTGCCACCCTATTACAAGGCTGTGCTTATCGACCCATCATTGATAGTTCAGGAAGATCAGGAACTTTTAATAATTCTACAGCAGAAAATATAACTAACGATATTATTTTATGTCAGGAACTTGCTAAGAAAAATACTAATGATTTAGTAGAGTCTTATAAAGTAGTGCATAATTGGTATCTAAGACCAAGCACTTTATGGCTTATGCCTAAAGCTGAATATACTAATCAAAAACTAATCAGAAATTGTCTTACTAATCGTGGCCATTCTGTAATTAACTAGGAGAAAACATGAAAACAAATAACACAGTAGAAGAAATCAATATCTCAATTAATAATCTATTAGAAGAATGGAATATTAGTGATGACCATAATGATAAGATTGTTACCAATATTATAGGGTTACAATTAAAGAAAATAAGATTGGTTTATAAGCTAACCCAAACTAGAGTTGCGAAAGCAATAGGCGTTACATTTCAACAAGTGCAAAAGTATGAAAGAGGCCAGAATCTAGCGAATCCAATTAGGCTATTAGCTTTAACACAATATTTTAATGTAACTATTGATTATTGGGTAAAACCGATATTAAATAGAGAATTATTATTAATAAAAAAAAAGAGAGGAATAAATGTATATCCGTTCAAAGAAAGATTCATGGAAAAGCAAACGCATCAAAGCCATGAATAGAATACTAAGTAGAAGTAAAGCTAAGAAAGAAACTACAGAATATTATTTACCAGAATATAATAGGGTATGTGTTTCAAATGCAGAAAATAAACAACAATATAAGGGAGAGAATAATGGCAATTCATAAAACAGAACATGGTCATACGATTGAGTTTAATGAAGAAAAACATGTCTATATTCATAACAACGAATATGTAGTTGGTATGAGTACACTACTTGGAAAGTTAGCGAGTCCAATGTTAGAGAATTGGAAGATTAGCCAACAAGTAAATGCTATCAAAACTGAAATGGAAAGAGAGGGTATTCCAATCGACCAGATACAGAAGATAGTTACTAATGCTAAAGCTAATGCAAAGAAATCAGGAGATAATATTTTAAATATAGGCTCTATGGTTCATAAGTTTTGCGAGATGTGGCTTAAAGGAGAAAAATTTACTGACCCAAGCGACCCTGTAATATTAGGTTGCTTTGAGAAGTTTAAAAGGTTTTGGACAAAACATAAACTAAAAGTTATTGAGTCCGAAAAGGTTTTATATTCTGAACGAGGGTTCTGTGGAACTTTAGACTTAATCGCTAAAGACTCACAAAATAATCTTTGGCTCATAGATATAAAAACTTCTAAGGGTTTGTTTCTAAATATGGTTCATCAATTACATGGATATAAGTTGGCCTATGAAGAACAAACAGGAAAGAAGATCAATAAGATGTATATAGTTCGATTGCCTAAAGATAGTGGCGACTTCGAAGCTAGACATATCTTATATAAAAAGGAACACTTAAAAGCATTTCTTGGATTATTAAGTTGTCATAAATCCGAGTTAATGTTTAACGAGTCAGTACGAAAATATAATCAACTAAAAAAAGGAAAACAAAATGTACGAAAAAACTAAATTCGATAAACCTTTCTGTGGATTACAAATGAGATTATTCCCTACAGGAAATGTAAGCCCAAAGTATGAGTATTCTGGCGAGGCAAGTAAGGTTAAATTTACTTGTAGCTTAACCAAAAGAAAATATGCTTTATCGCAAGTAAATGATTGGTTTAACACACCAGAGGTTCAAGAATATTCTAAAGCTGGATATGTTTTAAAATATATGACTAAGACTCAGGAAATGCAAAATCCACCACAATATGCAAAGGGTAATCTCGAACAGATACTTTGTTTGATTATGGTTAAGCCATATAAACCTCAACCCAATGTAGATGGATTAAAGCCTGTAGGTCAAACTATGCCACAATACACTCAACAACCAATGACTCAAGCCCAACCATCAGCACCAGATCATGCTATGCCTGTTGAGAAGATGTCAGATATGGACGATGAGATTCCATTTTAATGTCTAAATTATCTAAAACTCAAGATAAACTTATTAGCGATTTCTATAACTTAAAAAAAGATTTCGCTATTAAGTTAGAAGAAATACAAGCATTATATTTGGAAGTTAAACAACAAAGAAAGTTAGCTGAAAAATACGAGTTAGAAAATAAACATTTAAAACAACAAATTAAACAATTAGAACAAGAAGCAGAGGAGATGTTATTATACCCATGATGATATTTGGAAAAACAAAAGAAGATTTAAAAGTATTAGAACTTCATTACAGACGAGAATGGATTTGCTTTGTAGTAGGATTTGTATTAGGAGTTATATTGATATGAGTCTAAGCAATAAATCTTATGAAGAATTAGAAAAAGCCTCACAAGATTGGGCTGATTGGCACAAGAAAGTAATTATACTTGATGAGGGTCGTAAAGCTACATTCAGTAAAGTATTTCTAAAACATAAATTAGATTCTAAAAGTATTACTGAGGCAGAGCATAAAGCAAGAACTGATGAAGAATATACAAAGGTTGTAAAGGATTATGCTAACGCAGAGGAAGAATTAATTAAAGCTAGATACCATTATAATAATTTAGATAAGTATGTTAGCTTAAAACAATCAGAGTTAAAAAGAGATTTAGCTTTGAACAATAAGGTTTAATGAATTCTACTAACGATATATTGATTTGCTCCCGATTATCGTATGGAGTCTAGTAGATAGAGTGGTCAGCGAGAGTTGGCCACTTGTTAAAAAGAATTTTGGGAAGAATAACGATAGTTTTTATACATGGCTATCACTTTGAATTGACCCAAAATAACTATGGGGTGGTTTTTATTTTCTCTCTCTTTAACCACCCCTAGTTTCTAGTAATATCAAAATGTTTTATATCTGTATCTTCGTGGATTCCTGTATAAGAATATTCGTAATTAATTAAATCAACATCACTTCGTCTTTTAATTTCTTCGACCATCTCATTAACTTTAGTGAAGTATGGAAAAGTATCTATAAATCTAAAATTAACATAACTACCATAAGGATTGTTAGAAGTTTCTAATTGTAGTTCTAAATCTGTGATTACTGCATCAACTTTTATATTGTCCATTTGGACATGATACTACTTTTTCTTAAATGCTGAAACACCTTTTATACCTAGTACAGAACTGTAACCCCCAATAATCAAACCCTGTAGCCAAAGTGGGAAACGATCTATTTGATCAAAGAAAGCGTCTAGCTTTGCAATAATTTCTGGGTCGTTTGAAAAGACTCCCCAACCAGCGACCAACAAAGGAATTGAAATTAGTATGAGAACGATCTCGTCCTTAAAATCGTTAGCTTGATGTTCTTTGATAGTCTTAACCATTTCGATCTCGCCATCAATAACTCTTTGCATTTGTTTTTTTTCTGCAACAGATTCTAATATCTTAGCTTCTTTTTTATTCTTCCAGATTTCAGCACCTGTTTTTAATCCAAACTTAACTAATCCTAACCACATATTATAAATAAGTATTACTTGTTAAAAAAATTAATGTTGTCCAATATACCACAAGAATAGAATAAATAAAATAAGTGAAGTTCATTAACTCCTAATATTCCTTATTTTTTATTTTTCAACTCTTTTGCTAGTTCGCAGTAGTGAATTATCTTATTCCACTTCTCATCAAGGTTTTCTCCATCTTTATCACGGAGTGCGTATTTTATAATATTACCTTGTATGAAATCTAGCTTATTTGCCACTATAAACTCTATAGGCTGTATCTTATATTCCTTATAGTGCTTACCACCTATTTGCTTATCAGTAGCCCTCTCTGTGGCTCTCTGTGGCTTTAACTTAAACAATTTTACCTATCCAATCTCCCTTTTCATTCAAAACCATTGGGAGTAGTCTTGGAATACCATTTAGTATAACTGCACAACCTATGATAAACCTAGTCTTGAAGTTTTTAGCATAAGCAAAAGCCATGCTTTTTTGATTTATTAAACAACCTACATTCATTCCAAAAAATAGGTTATCTGGGTTAGCCCACCAACTAATAACAAACTTTGTATGATAATGACCTTGTACGCAACTCATTCCCATAGTCTGACTTGTTTTTAATACATCTGCTGATCTTCCATGCGTAAAGAAACATCTTTGGCCATTAGACATAGTTAAAGTTAAATCATCTATCCACTTCCATTTTTTAGTACCTAAGAACTCTCCATAATCTCTTAAAAACTCTTTACTCATTCCATGCTTTAATGCTCTCCGATAAACTAAACTAGAGTGGTTACTATCTACTTCTGTAACTTCTGGGAATACACTTTCTAATTCTTTTATATATCTTCTAGCTTCTTTAAGTTCATAACCAGCAGAATATAAATCTGGGTTACTATCGTGCATAGATATTGCATGAAAGTCTAAACTATCTCCAATATTAACAACTGTGTCAGGTTTAAATTCTTTTTTGATTTCTTTTAAAAATTTAATTGAATCTTTGTGATGATATGGAATGTGCATATCGGATATAACTAAAATTCGTTTATGACTCATGCAATTAATACTTGTACCTATTTTTAGGTGTTTGTAAAGGTTTAGACCCTATCTATCAAAAGCATAATTACATATGCCATTGAACTTATTAATGCACCAACAGAAATAAGCATTATCTTTTCAATTCTATTTATTTGTGATTGTAAATCGTGAATTTTATCGTGTGTTGCTTTCTGCATAATACGACAAAGTTTTTCGTGAGATTCTATTTTTTGTAATGCAGTTCTATCACTCATTAGGTTTGATCTACTTTCTCTAATACTAATTCAAATGAAGCACTAATAGATGTTGTAGCTGAACCTTTACCTCTTATTTCAATATCATTTTTTTCTCCAATATGAATTGGAATTTTAAAATTCTTTTCTGAAAATCCACCTCTTGTTGTTGTAAATGTTCTAACATTGAATACATTTCCATTAATAATATCTTTGGTAACTAACATCATTTCATTTTCTAAATCTTTAGCACTTCCAACATCTAATTGAATAATATAACCATTATATTTTCTTGGAATTGTATATAAAGCCATAAGTGTTTGACCATAACCAGCTGTAATAATGGCAACTGATTTTGAATCTACTGTTATAGTAATATTACCAGAGTTAGTATTTCCTGTGTTTGCAGTTTTTAATACTGCTCTAAATACTCTAATAAAAGAGGTTGTAGAAGCAGAGCCACCTATTGTTATTGTTTCTGTAGCAAGATCGTAATTAGAATCTAATCCTTGTATTTCTACTGTGCCACCATTGTCATCAGAAGTATCAGATGATGTTGCAACTGCTGTACTTGGAGAAGTAGGATAAGTATAAATATTAGCACCGTCCCAGATTGTTTCAAATGAAGTTCCAACAGTAGGATTATATCCAAACTTTTGAATACCAGAGAAATTATTAATCATTCCTCTTTTAATAGCCATGCCTAAAGGCAAAGATGTAATATGGTTTATACTCATTTCTTTTTCTTGCTCGGTTTATACTTTTTAATAGCTTGTGAGATGAAGATGTTTTTATACAAAGAAACCTTTTTGCCAAACTTCTTATCAGCTTTTCTTTTAGCTGATTTATAAGCCTTAGACTTCTTATTAAAAGATTTTGGTTTCCCTAATCTTTTCGGTCTAGCTTTAGCGTATATAGGTTTCTTTGTAGCCATTACTTCTTCTTCTTTTTAGCTTTTTTCTTTTTCTTCATTGGTGGTCTGCCTCTTTTAGACCCATAAGTTCCTTTTCCCATTGGCATAATATTTCTCCTATTAGTTAGTTAATTTTCCACCTGACCATTTTGCATCAGGTAATCCATTTTTATATGATTTTCCATCAAATGTTAATACTTGTTTTCTATTTGAACCATCTGAATATGATACATGAACCCACCCTGATGATGGTTCTCCTGTGTAGTATTCTAAAATTAATTGGTCAAAATCGCAGTTATTAGAAATGTAAATTGCAATAGCAAGATTAGATACTCCAGCTATTTCAAAATCTACTGCTTGTCCTTTTGCGTGTTGTGATGTTTTTTTACTTCCTATTGCTTCACATAATTCTTCTGATCTAAAACCAGATGTAACTGTAACAGGCTTATCATCAAATTTAGTACGCACTTTCTCTAATATCTCATAACAAATATCGCCTAAGTTTTTTATCTCTCCAGCACCAGCTTTATTTTTAATACCTAACCTAATAGCAGTAGAACTCTTTTCCATCTCCTCAAGGCTAAAATTTTTAGAAAGTTTCATAATTACCTCGCAGTTGTTGGGATTCCTGTTGATGTTACAAATGGATTTTCTGCAAATGCCATAAAGATATATGTTGAACCACTATTATTGACAGAGCCTGAACTTGTTCTAATTTTCCAACCATTACTTACAAAATCTCCTCTTGAAGAAGTACCCTCTGCGTCAGAAATATTAGGATTTAATTGTGCATCAATTTCATTATGAGGGTCTCTTTTATTATCAAAAATACTCCAATTATTTGTGCCATCAGATGCTCTTTTGTATATAACCATAGCTGGTTTAAAACCCATATAAACAAATGGTGCATTGTCTCCAGATTGACCATTTCCTGTGTAGCTTCCAAACTTACTAAATCCTTTTTTCTCTGCGAAGCAGTAGGCTATAAAATTATTACTTGACCCATTTGTATTGGTAGAATCACCTAGACTAAATACAGAATTTGTAGGTAAAGTACTATTGAAATGGTCTGCTTTTGTAGCCTCAGCAGTAGTTGATTGTAAATGCAAAACTTTATCTGCAGTTGATAAAGATGTTGATTGTACAGACCATTGACCACCACCATTTCTTTCTTTAACAATTACCATAGATAAAGCTGAACCTAATCCATGACCAACAGTAGCATTTGAGCCTGTTCCTGTATAAGACACAATACTAAATCCACTTGTAGTATTAGCACTAACAGTTGAGGTTATGCTTCCATCTGTGTTTGATGAACCTGAGCCATTTGCTCTCCAACCCCAACCTACATAAGTAGCTTGTGAACCACCATCTGTTAGTGTTTTGTTTGTTCCATAGTTACCACTATCTGTACCTAAAGAAACACCACTTGAATTACCAAACGAAACTGTATTTCCTGCAACTCTTTCTGCATTATTTACATTTGTTCGTAATTGTTGGTTTGCACCTCTAACTGAATCATAAACACTATGAGGATAAGCGTCATTACGCATTTTAGTCCAAAACATATCAACTTCAAAATCATAAGCTAAAGTTTTTGCTGTTGCGTTTCCATTATGAAGTTTAGTGTCAAAATAATCTGTTGGTTTATCTAATCCATTTGTGTAACTCATAATAATATCCTATCCATATTCTGCTAAATTTTTTGTACAAAGAGAATAATACGAACTTGGAACTGCATATTCAAAGTTTCCATAGCCATTTGCGTCTGAATTTCCTGATGAAATACTGTGTATTGGAGAACCAAAATTCATATAATTAGTAACAGAAGTTCTGAAAGTAAAATATATTGGAACATATCCCTCACTATCTGTTAATCCTGTAAAAGCATTTCCTTGTGAAACACCATTTTTATAAAAAGCTAAAATTCCATCATCTGCATTAAATAAAACAGAAATAATATCATTATTAGTAAAACTTGTGCCATAAGAAACTTCGCCACCTGTACCACTCACTTTGTAACCTTGTCCGTGATAGCCAAACCATGCCTCACCAGAAGAAGCGTCTACAGTATTTGTCCAATTACTAATTGCTACTCCTAATCCAACTGCATTTTCAGAATCTCCTCTTTTCATTTCCCAATACCATTTTCCTTTAGTAATTAAAAAAGTACCTTTACCACCATTGTCGCCACTTCCTTGCCATTGTAAATTACCCTCAGCAAGAGTAATTGTACCTTTAGATAAAGGATTTAGTGTACAAAAATTATTAGTACAAGTATCAGTAGATTGATCTATGCTAGTTAAATTATTTACAGTAAAGTTATTTCCATTTCCTGATACATCTGCACCTAGACTACCAGAGTTTTCAAAGTCTAAATAGAATCCATTTGTGCCAAAGGTTAAACCAGATACATTTTTTGGTTTCCATATTCCACTATCTTCGTCAAATTCTCCAAATGAAGTTGGGTCTAGTGCTGTGCCATCTATAAATACTGTTTCTGCTAAATATCCATCAAAAAAATTACCACTTGCAGAATATGATCCAATTCTGTGAACATAAGAACCAGATACTAAATTAATTGAACCATCTGTATTTTGACTTGGATAAGTTTCTGTAGAAAATGATGTAACTTGTGTTCCATTGATATACATTTTTGCTCTATTTGATGCTGTAGATTGTGTTGTATCAAGAGCAACTACTATATGATACCAAGCTGATGTATCTCTGTGAACTGCATTAGGTGTTAAATTTAAACTTATTAAATCATCTCTAAAATATATTTTATTATCTCCATCATAATTTGTACCAATAGAACCTGTGCTGGTAGACGCATCTGTGCAACTAAAAAGAAATTGATAACCAGAACCTATAGTTGATTTTTTAACCCAACTTGACCAAGTCCAAGTTTTTCTATTACCACTACTTGATGGTGTTCTATTAAGATGATCAGAACTCCCATCATTAAACCTTAATGAGTTAGCTACATCAAAGCCTGTGTCTTTTATGGAGTTAGTTCCAAGTATTAGTGGCATTAAATCTCCTCAGGAAATTCTGCTAATGGTCTTGTGATATTACCATCGTCATCTTCTGTGTATTCGTATAATGCTTTTAGTTCATCAACAGTAGTACAAGCATCTATTTGAGTTTCCATTTCATTTGATTTACTTCTAACATCTGCTCTAAAAGATAATACATTTACTGGTACATCATAGTCAGCTACCTACGTTGATTTAACTACATACCAATCAGTAGGTGCAAGTAATCCTGATGCTTGTTGTTTTACTATTCTTTTCTTTTCAGTTTTTAAACCATAGTTAATAACTTGGTTGCCATCATCATCTAATAAATTATTACCATCTTCATCTACTGCGTTTTCATCATTTAATCTTTTAGCAGTTGCAGTTCCCCAAGATTTAGTAACTTGACCATCTGCAAAATTATATTGTTCGTTAGTGTTATTGTAATATGCTGGGTCTTTGTAATTAGTTGAATCAGTTATCACTTCATAAATACCTATTGCATTTAATTCAGCTTGTGACCACAGTTGAAATATTTTAGCTGGGTATCTTACATCTCCTATTACTACTGATTTAGGATTATTAATGTATTGTGTAATATTGTTATCTTCTACTATTGCGTACATATTTTAACTTTCACTTAGGTTTAATGTTCTACCAACTTCTTGCCAAATACTTCCATTGTATTTGAAAACTAGAATATCAGTTTTACCATCTGTTGAAGTAAATGTTGGTGCTGTGCTTCCAGCAAATTCAAATACAGTATTAAAAGCAATAGTGTGTGAACCATTATAATTAATTTCAACACAAATAAAAGCACCCTCTACTGAATTAGTAGGTGCAGAGAAAGTGGTGTTTTCTGTTGTTAGATGATATGCGTTTGGCTTTGCCTGTGTATCCCAAGCAACTGCATTTGATGATGATGTTAATGCTTGTTGAGGAATATAAGCTAAATCGTTAAATTTAATTGTTCCTGTACCTTTTGTAGTAAATTCTATTCCAACATTACTATCGCCACCTGTTGCAGATAAGACAGGATTGTTTCCTGTTGAAGCATTTGCGATTGTAAATTCATTAACTGCACTACCTGTTTCTGAAAACTTTAATAATTCTAAAGTACCATCTCCAATAGCATTACCATTAACATCTAACATACCACCTAATTGTGGAGAGGTATCATTTACTAAATCTGCTACAACTGAACTATCTAACCAATTAACTGTATTTGCTGTGTGGTCTAAAGTTGCAAGAGATATATCATCTGCCCCGTCATAATATTTTAGGGTTGGGGTAGTTGCTGAAGTAACATCAAGCCAAATCGTTCCAGCGACAGCACCACTTGGTCTTGAAGTTCCTGAATTAGATGAATTAATAGCACCTAGAACATTGTTTAGATCAGTTCTAAAAGCTGGGAATGATTGGTTCGCTATGTCGTAATCGTGTTGTGCCATGATGTGTTTATACTCCTTTTAAAAGCCTTTTGCAATAAAATCAAATGTTTTTGATATTGCTGTATTACTTGAATTTTTAAATGTTACATTAAATCCATTAATGGTTTTACTTTCTACTAAGAAATAATCTCCCGTTGACATTCCTTGCCCTGTAATTCCAACTGCATAATTATCAGTTTTAAATGGATTTGTAAATGTTACAGTTTTAGTTCCAGCACCAGATACTATATCATTTCCACTAAATATTCTATCTTGCATATCAATCGTTACTGTTACTGCTGATACTACAGGAGTAGAAGCATTATCTCTTGAAATTAAAACAACTCTAAATTTAGCATAACGAAAAGTGTACTCTCCAATTACAAAATTTTGAAAAGCTGTATAAGTTACATTATCATCACTTGTTGCTATTTCTATATGAGCATTACAATTAGCACCTGTATCTCCATCAAAGTTAGAACCTGTTGTATCAAATAATCCTGGTCTATTATCAAATAAGTCATCTGGGTTATCAGCAGTTTGTGTTAAACTTGCTGTAATTCTAGCTGTATGTTTAGCACCTATATCAACAACATCTGAAAATAAATAATTACCACTTGCAAAGAAGTCAGAATTAGCAACACCAGAATCAAAGAATCTTGATGTTTCATCATCAAAGTTTCCTTGTGCAGAATCAAATAATTCAGATGAATCTAATTGTATTGTGCTATCAGTAACTACAACATTGGATAAAGTTCCATCAAAATCTGGGTGTTCTGATACAGTTGTTATATTATTAAAATTAGTTATTCCTGTTACATTAGAAATAATAGCTGTAGCATTTGAACTAAAGTTACCTAGCTTATCAACGGCTTTCAAAAGATAAGTTCCAGACCTAGCTGGTACAGATATTGAAGTTGCTGGTCTTGATACTTTTTCTACTAATGCTACTGAGTTTTGCCAATCAGCAGTTCCATCTGTTTCTTCACTAAATCTTAAACTGTAATATGCTAAATCTAAATCTGGTATTTGTGTCCATGATAAGTGAGCCTCTTGTCCTACAATATTACAGGCAAAGTCTGTTACATCAGCTGGTGGTTCTACTGCACCAATAATAGTTCTTTGTGCTGTTACATAAGTTGATGAAACTCCTAAAGTATTTACAGCTTTAACTCTTACATCATACACTTGTTGGTCAATTACATTTAAAACTCTGTGGTTTAATCCTGAACCTTGTGCATAAATTATAAAATTTGAATCTGTGCTTAATTTATATTCTACTTGGTAATAATCAACAAAGTTGTCAGGAGAAGCACCTATAGTTATATCTAAAGCAACAATTACAGTTCCATCATTATATTCAACTAAAGTATCATCTAAAGTTACACTTGCTGGTGGTTGAACAATAAATGAATCTGGTAAAGTAGTATCTGCAATAGTTGAAATTGCATTTTTTTCATTAAATGTATAAAAATTATCTTGGTGTTCAAATAATTGAACATTTACAGTTAAATCTTCGTTAATCTCTAAACCAAGAACTCTAAAAGGTTTAGCATTAAATCCACCACTTGGATATGTAATTGCAACAATATCTCCTATGGCCAATTCTAAAAATTCTGATGTTAAGGTTAATTGTATTTGTAGTTGGTTTCTTGATCTTCTTAAAATAACCTCACAAAGTGCCTCTGCATTAAATGTATTAGTTACATTTGGAAATTGAAAGTTACCT